>Ga0214477_100047_pt1 | contig 70932 bp, 59 predicted proteins | sample M1_20Mar14CPVII9_FD_165058 | JGI IMG/M metagenome (GOLD analysis project Ga0214477, IMG submission 165058) | Marine eukaryotic communities from Monterey Bay, California, United States - M1_20Mar14CPVII9sort6BwellC16 | ecosystem: Environmental > Aquatic > Marine > Unclassified | place: USA...
ATTTCTTGTGTTGATTTATTTTTAATTTGATTTGTTAATTTTGTTATTTGTAGTTGTTGCTTGTGTGATATTGAGCTATTAGGTGAGGTGTTTATAGAGTTGCTTTTAGAGTTGGCAGTATTTTGAGGTTGCAAATTGTTGAGTGTATTGAAGCTATTACTTTTAGGCGGCGGTGGGCCATCGTTGTCTATTATATCACGGAGAGACTTTACATGTAGACTACTTTTTGTTGAACCGCTGTATTGTATAGATTGATTACTGGATCTTCTCGGTAGTATAGAGTACTGATGACCAATAGATTGATGATGCATAAGATTATATGCACCTTGTTTGTGTTTGTGTATATTATTGCAGTAACTACTCGAGATACCGACAAATGCAGATCTAGACGAGGCCGATCTTGCAAGTATAATTGCAAATTGAGTAAGTGATATCAGTGCAATATGAGCACTCATATTGGATATCATCCTTCTTCTCTCTTGTTGCAAAACTGATGGTTCACCTTGGCCTTTATGATAGAAAGTTTATGAGAGTTTGGGAGACAAAAAGATACGGTGATACCTCTCATGCCGACGCCCTACCCGAATATACTTCTACTATACTAACAAATGAGTAGATTATCCTCTCGATACGCCGTCGTTATGGTGTGCCGCCGCGGTATGTTCTCTGCCTCCCGTGCTTACTTATCTTTACTTATCCAAGCTGATCCAAGTTTTGTTTTTGTGTAAAAATCGTACTCCATAATTTTGTACTTTCGAGTTGCAGGAATTTTACCGTATCAATACGAAATACGGGATATTTCTATTACATGGCGGCACGCAGCAACTGTCAATTATATAGGGCTAGGAATACAAAGTTTCTGATGTATGTAGTACGACGGAAAGGCATTATAGGCTGTATTTAGATTATTGTGAGTGATTTTGCAGTTATAAGATTTTGTGCACAAGATGTGCACCTTTTTAGACACTGTCAATTACCATATGTTGGACAGTTAGTTTTGCTATTGCTATTTGGTATCATACCTATTACGCTCTATCCTTAACCTATACTAACCTTTATATTGTATATCCTATATATACAGATTTCCCATAGACCCTCGTTGATTGACTACCAGTACATTGCAAACAATACAAACATAAAAATAAAGACACAAAATCAAAAATGGTTGAGGAATTAGACAATACTTCGGTCGGTACAACACCCACAAACACACGGGAGATATCAGAAAGGGTAGTAAAAGCAGCTGAAAGTAATAGAAGATCTAAAAAGGTAACCTCCAGTCTAGCCCAACTACGATTAGCCAATATGAAGCTACACGGCCGAGAAAATGATATGAAATTATTAAGAGGTAAATTACTTGAATTGAAAAAGAATAGTAAGTGGGATAAGAATGATAATAGTGCCAATAATAATAGTACTGATAAGGGCACTAAGGATGAGATTAAAAGTAGTGCATTAGTTAGAGAAGATAGCAGAAGAAGAACGTCCATCGTAAACATTGAACAGACTGGCATATTACCCGAATTGATATTGATTAGTGGTATAAGTGGTACAGGAAAGAGTGCATTGGTAATGAAAGGTACGTGAATTGAAATTGACTTAGATCTATGAATGGTAGATTATTCATTTCCTCATCTCTTTGTGTCAACAACATTATAACAGGCATTAGAGATCCAGCACAGAAGATGGGTATAAACTTCACGTCGGGCAAATTTGATTTAAACAATACGTCTCTACCTCTATCGGCATTTGTGGACGCAATGGCATCACTCACGAGTATTATATTTGATCGGGATAAGGGAAATAAGATTCAACGTGATATTGATCAGTCGTTTGCAGAAGATGATGCACTATTACTCGTTAGAGCCTTGCCCGGTTGTGAAAAGTTATTCAATCTCAAAGATGAGGCCGGTCAACATGATGATAAGTCTTTAGTCGGGAAAGAAGCCATTTCACGTTTGCAGTATGCAATAAGGAGGTTATTAAAGATTATATGCACCCATTTAAATGGGTTGGTACTGTTCATCGATGATTTACAGGTGAGTGATGATACATGCTCTGCTTCTCTTTTCTGTGTACTCACCCCGTCTCATTTCATACCTTATGTATCAAAAGTGGAGTGACACGGTAACATTAGATCTGCTTCAAAGTATTTCATTGGATAGTGATATACCTAATCTATTAATCGTTGGGGCATATCGTGAGGATGAAGTATCAGACACCCATCCCCTAGCAATGCAAATTAGAGAGAAGGAAGAAATGGGCATTATAATAACTGCAATTAAGATTGGGAACCTTAGTTTGGACAATGTTACCTCACTCGTTGCTGAGGCATTAGGTATGGAAGATAATGAAGATGCCGTAAAGAATCTTGCCGCGATAGTTCACCGAAAGACTGACGGAAATGCCTTCTTTGTGCTAATGTTCTTAAGAAGTTTATATGACGAGGAGGTACTGCAGTATAACTTTGGTACTATGAGATGGCTGTGGGATGATGATGCTGTAGAGGAAAAACTTGCAACAGAGAACGTAGCGACTGTGCTTATTAACAAGTTGAGACGACTTAGCTCAAAGTCACAATCAGTGGTGAAAGTAGCTAGCTGCCTTGGTGCCAAGTTCTCCTTATCAGCTGTGACTGCAGTGACGGAAAACCTATCGGATGAGGAGACGTTGTCCGGAGCTCAGATAGAATTCGATACCAGAGACGATAGTATATCTGTACTTGACAGTTCAATTTTAAGTGAGCTAGAAGATGAGGGTCTATGGGAGAAAGAAGCTAAGAATGCAGACGTACGCGTATTTGGACATGACAAGATCCAATCTGCAGCCTTTGAATTGATTCCGTTTGACAGAAGAGACTCATTTAGAGGGAAGATCGGTTCCCTGCTGATGGAAAAGTTAGATGAGGAAGTATTAGAGGGTCTTCTGTTTGAGGTAGTTAGCCTAAGGAATTGCTCGATGGGTAACATAGCTGATGAAGAAGAACGTACAGAGTTGGCCAAGATGAACCTACGAGCAGGACAGAAGGTAAGTAGATAAGTCATGATGAGGTAACGTGTACTTCGTGTTATATTCTCCTTCTCAACATTTACATCTATCTTACACATACTCAAAGGCGTCCAAGAATTCGGCATTTGATTCTGCGGTCGTCTATTTCAAGGCCGGTCACAAGCTCATGGGGCCCAGTGGATGGAATACAGATAAAGATACGATGCTTGCTCTATGCAACGAAGGTGCCAACGCATGTTTCATATGTGGAGACTTGGTTACAATGAATAAGCTTCTGGCCGAAGTGTTAAGTCGAGATATCCCAGTACAAGACAAGTTCAATGTTTACAAAGTAAAGGTAGTATCATATCATGCTAATGGTGAATTCGATAAGGCATTATCGACAGCAATTGATTTCAGAAAGCAGCTCGGCTTGTCGACTCTTAAGAACAAGCCTGTAAATACCCTTGTGGTCATTAAAGAGTTTATCAAAACAAAACGTGCACTTGGCAAGAGGACAGCAGAAGACATATCTAATCTTCCAGAGTTGACAGATGAGCGTATAATAATGGGGCAAAGGATGTTAGAACTTTCGGCCAGTGCATCTTTTGCTGCACAACCAACACTATTACCTTTGATCATATTCGCCCTGGTAAAGACATCTCTAAAGAGCGGCGTCAATGCCTCGTCTTGTGACGCCTTTGCTGGATTTGGATTTCTTCTCTGTGCCTTGGGGAAACCTCAAGAGGGAAGAGAAATGTCAAGGGCGGTAGACTTGATTCTTGCCAAACCCAACATGGACAGAATGAAATCGAGGAGCATCTTTGTTTGTGAAGGGATGATTCATCACTGGACAGCACCTGTCCAGAATACATTGGGACCTCTTCTAGGCGGATACCAGGAAGGACTGAGAACGGGAGACATCGAGTCGGCAGTAAACAATCTAGCAAATAGGGTCATACATCTATACTATAGCGGCCGGCCTCTTGGGGGGCTACAAAAAGAAATCAAAGCAAACATTGACGCCTTTAGTGAATTGAAAGAGGATGAATGCAAGATGATCCCATTGTATATTCTATTCCAAGTCGAGTCATTACTGGGCATCAAGAGTGAGATGGACTTAGATACCGTAAAGCAATTGGCATTAGAATCAGGCAATCAAAACGTCCTAGCCGGAATAGACACGGTTAAACTCGAATTACATGTAATCTTCCGGCGGTGGAATGAAGCAATCAATCTACTGGACGGGTGCGGTGACCATCGAGCAGTGCTAGCCGGCCTGATCCTAACCCCAAGATATACGTTCCTAGAGGCGTTGATATCTATACGTGCATCTCAAGACAAAACAATACCATGGCTCAAGAGAAGAAAGTGGAAAAAGCGAGCGGCCAAATCAATCAAACTTATTCGAGGGTGGGTGAAGAATGGTAATATAAACTTTGTGCATTGTTTACATTTAGTCGAGGCTGAGCTTGCCGTTGTGAATGGAAAGAATGATAAGGCAGAAACAAGTTACAAAGCTGCAATAACAGCAGCAACCACAAATGGGTTCATATACGACAGAGCTTTATCACATGAATTAGCCAGTAGCCACTTTGATAAGAAAGGAGATGATTACTGGAGAGATTACCACCTTGAACGATGTCAGAACTGCTACAAAGATTGGGGAGCTACAGCCAAAATCTATCAATTAACGGGAAGTTCATGAGATGTGTCCACAATCTAGCTAGTATACGAATAACTTCATAGTATATACGTATCATGGTTAATCATAGACTGATTCATTACATATATCATTTAGTTCAACCTTATATGATCCAGCTTAACAAAACCCAGGTGCTTTTAACAAGCCAAGAACTAAAGCAACTCCATAACCAGTCGCCCTCTCGTTTTTATGGTCTGGATATGCCATATCGACGTGCACCTATGAGGAAATGTTTCATAAAAAGTTAGTAACGGATCAAACCATATATCAAAGAAGATCAACAACCACTTACCCAATCACCCTTATATGCTTCGTCGATATGAGACTCGATAAAGTGGCCTGCACAGCTACATTGTGCGTTACTCCTGTTCTTCACACTGTTTTTCATATCCGCTACTTGACTCTTAAACTCCTTCTTTAGCAACTCGGGTGCATAAAGTAAAGGAAAGCATAGGTCACCAGTTTTCATACCAGCCTTAAAGATCCGATCCTCCATATCTCTTGTCTTTGCCAATACACCCGCATGAATCTCTCCAGTGGCCACTCCTTGAGCTCCTGTCAATGTGGCCATGTCAAGAATCACATCCGGTGGACCGCCCTCTAAACTGTTCGATGCATGTGATACACAATCGGAAAGGATTAATCGACCCTCGGCATCGGTATTGTTAATCTCAACAGTCTTTCCAGATTTCATTGTTAGAATGTCATCATTTCGAACGGCATTTGGTCCAATGGCATTCTCAACAATGGCCAGGATTAGGGTAATCTTTCGTGGTAACTTGAGCTGTACGGCTGCCGCAAATCCCCCTAGAACTCCTGCACTTCCACCCCTGAGTATATGATATGAGTAAAGGATATAGATGAGTGGTTGTGAGAATTGATATACAACATATCCTTCATATGGCCTTCTCATACTTACATATCATGCTTCATACCACACATTCCGACTTTAGGTTTGAGAGATAATCCACCAGTATCATAAATCACACCCTTACCACATAAAGCGACATGCTCCTCAACATTCCCATCGGGTGTATATGTCATAACAATCATCCGAGGTGGTTCCTGTGCTGCCATTCCCACACCATAAATACCACCATACCCTTTCTCTTTTAATTCCTCTCCTACAATTTCTTGGAATGTAACATTTGCACCGTCATGCTTTAATCCTTTGTAAATGCCATTACAGATTTCTGAATATTTGGTTGGGTTGAGCTCTGCTGGTGGCATATCACCCAACTTTGCCGAGAAGCGTAATCTATCTGCTACGACTTGTGCACTTTTGTACAATGGAGAATCTGCTGGGATTCTATCCTTGTCCCAATACGTAACATTCACCCCACCAATACCAGGAAACTGGATGTTGTTTGATTCCGTCTCATCCTCTTCTCTATCCTTCCTTTTCCTGCTATTACTATCCTTGGTGCTAGAATTGGAATGATACAATGGCAATGTCTTGGCAATTGCAGCGGCGACACAGCACGCATATTCGATAATATTCTCATCAATAACAGTAATCTGTATAATCATATCTTTCGATGCTGCTTGTAATCCATAATCATTGAGCATATCGGTTAGTTTATGTGGAGAGAAGGGATGATTGTTACGGCTGATTTTATCTCTTGATGGCAAAACGATCAATGTAAGCTTTATCGGTGGTACCTTATCTCCAACAGGCGGTAGAAAAGTAGTTGCCGTTCCAGAATCCTTGATACTCTCCAACATAGCATCGACAATCTTTAAATTTAAATTCAATGCATCATCTTCATATTCGGCACCAATAAATAATTTGGTAATTGCAGCACTTAGAATACCCTTGCGACCGACCAATATCACTTCGTTTGTTTCTTTGGCAGCTCCAAATGTTAGGGTCGATACATTCTTACTACTGCTGTCTTTTGCGGTGGTATTGAGATTCATATTGATTGTATGTACGATGGAAGTATTCTAGTACAGGGTTGAAACTGTGGTAAACCTAAAAAAAAAGAGTTGAATGTTGAATGTAATTTACTGCACCTACGAGGATTGACGACCTATACTTTTCAGACCTTTGCAATTAGATCGTGTAGATAATAATGCTGTTAGCAGATATGCGCTTAAGGTGATAGATTGATACCAAGATGAGTTGCATAGGTCGGCAAAGTTAGCACAAAATACATAGTAGAAAATAGACTCATGGTACTCTGTTTGAAAATTAACCCTATTATGCACTATTATACATCACTATGCACTTTGCACTTATTTGCACGCCATCTCAAAATTTTATGAGAGTTGTTTATTAGAGATCTGCCCTATACTACTTTTATTGCATATCAACCATGATGCAATCCGCCCATTCTCCTACACCCCCTACCGAAGAGTCCAATGGTAGTACCATGCCGGCCACGGAAGTGTTTGACGATCCGTTCTATAAAGAAGAAGATGATTTAGCATTAGACACAAACAACAAAAATGAAGTAGGTACACCGTCCAATGAATCAGCAGATCCATGGGCTGTGCTTGCCGCTGCAGCCGGTGAGGATGCTCCAGCATCGCAGCCGTCGGCTACAGAAACCCTAACACATGCCGAGGGAGAGAACTTTTCAATGCCTGGTAATGTAGACTCGTCTCAACAACAACAACAATCAGGTATATTAGCATCCTTCACAACCAATCTATCTCATAAAATTGAAGAATTAGATGCCAAAACCGGTATATCTAAAAAGTCTGCTGAATTAAATGATCAATATCACATATCTGAAAAGTGGTCATCATTTAATGAAAAAGTTATTAAACCAACAACCGAAAAGACTGTTGCTAAAACTAATGAAGTGAAAGAGAAGGTTGCCCCAACTGTTAAAGAACATTGGGATGGTATTAAAGTTAAATCATCCGAGAAGGCAAATGAGATGGGTATATCACAAAAATGGGGTAGTATTACCTCCGGTGCCAAGGCAAAGTTAGAAGAAACAAAGTTGAATGTTGAACATTGGAAAGAAGAACAAGAAAAGAAGAAGGCTCTACAAAATTCGGGTAGTAATGGTAGTATTAATAGCGGCAGCGGTACCACTACTGAAGGTAGTAGTGGTAACAGTCAAACAAAACAACCAATAGTAAGTGAACAACAGCAACAACAAATTAAAGAAAATTTAGAATTAACGAAAGTAAAGGTAGTAGAAGGCTGGAATGGTGGTATGAATTGGTTATCACAGAAGATTAATGATGCTAAAGCACAGCATGAACAGAAAGTGGAGGAGCAGAAACAGGAAAATAGTGCTGTGGTTAATCGGACTGATTCGGATGGTTTACCTTCTAGTTTTCGTAAGGATTAGATGTTAGGCAGGAGGGATACATATGTTTCGGGATATAGGGGACATATGACGTGTGTCTCGGGGTATTAGGGAGATGATAATCGAGGCACTTGTATACGATATGTGTTATGTAAAGGAGGAAATGTTATTGAGTCTCTGAACATAAGTCTGAGCTCGATGAGGAGGTATTGTATTTGTTGAGAGATGTATATGTTTGGAATGTGTTAAGAGAAGAGATATGTTTGTCAAAACGTCGTAATGCCATAAGAAGTTTGTATAGTCTCTCTTGTTAGACGGTGTATTCATATCCATAGATCGGATTAGTCTAGTCATCAAAAGGAATGTGCTACATGTTCATTCTTTAGTTTCTCAATAATCACAGAGAGATCTATGATGAATGAGAGGAGAAGTGAGTATGTGTGCTTGCAGACTTCGAAGACTATAGAGATTATGATGAGAGTGAAGAAGACGAAGATGAAGGAGACGACTCATGGATGGATTAATTGTGCTTAGAGTCTAGCCTAGTAGTCTAGCCAGTAAAACCTCTGTAGATTAACAGTCTCTCACAGCCTAGTCAAACTTTACATTTACTTCACATACAGATAACTCCTGTGTATATCTCTACTTCTCTTTTGGGCATACATATCACGCTTGCAACTCAAACTTCACATCTCTTTGCATCATAATTATATTCATTCACTTGGTATTGGTAGCAAGGATTGCCTGCATTTACACTTCAAATAATCTGGCTCATCCATTATACTCCTATTTACTACTTATTAATTTGTTATACTACCGATCATAATACAACGATGGCAACTCTAAACCCATTGCAAATGTGCCACAGTAATTAAATATCATGTGCAAGATACAAACTGAGTTGATATCGTTTGTAGTAGCATAAATAATCAGCCATGATATTGTCATAAGCTGAAGTTCAGGTAGGCCTTTTTTATAGAATGTTGTGGCATCAGCTTGCGAGAAATGAATAGGAAAAGCTAGTGGCATCCAGAACTTGATGTGAATAGGAGCAGCATAAATGCTTAGGACAAGATATCCTAGGAGAAAAGCTAAGCACTTTCTAATGCTACTACCATCTTCTTCCATCACCATGTCACTTAACCAAACTGCCCCAAGGTCATACATCGCAAGAAAGAGCATTGTTTCACAAATACCATTGCTGAATGCGAAGAAGGAAGATGTGATAATGCTCCTAGATCGACCAAATGTATGAGACATTGAGACAATTCTAGGAATGGCAACAAAACATGTTGCAAATAAGCCGAATAAATGTGTGTATGCGAATGATGTTGTTGTAGTAGACGTTGTCCATGATGGCATGTAACCAAAGTAACTTCCAATCACCAAGCCAATTATCCAATAAGATATCATATACATCCAACCAACATTATTATTTAGTTGATGTTTCTTTAGATACTCTTCATGTGACAGCATTTCAACTCCTCCGCCTAATGCCTCTGTTGAAGTCTTGGTAGATCTCATTTTCATAACGTTGCGTCAGCGTCTCTCGTAATATATTGTGAATGTTATATGATATTTATTAAGGATGGGGATAATACTTATTGTAAGAGAAGTAGATGTCAACTGGTAACCTTTGACAGATGTTGGTACCGTCAACGCACGCTACAAACATGTCAATCGAATCATTACAACATAAATGGTGTCTACCTCGATCTACTCACTATTTAGTTACTCTAACTTCGGTATCCTTGGCAAACACAAATTTTTATTTGCCGCATTGCAAATGAACATAGCAAATCGGCGCGCCATTAATGCCTGCTAATGATGATATGTCTCGCCGTTCATCTAGACAACCGCGAAAGTTCACCTTTCGGTTATTGACCGAACCATCAAAATTGTAACAATTGAGTAGCCATGAAACAGATGTCAAAATTAGCCATCAATATAATAATTATGTACTTGACTCTTGACATTGACATCAATACACCTCCTGAACAATGAATATCGTACCACTCTCCTCATTCATCTTGGCCACTGGCAAAACTATTGATGATACCAAAACTGTAAAGCATCAACAGCCACATGTTCAAAAGCCCAAAGCCGATGATGATACGAACAAGAAGTTCAAACTCAATGATATATGTCGTCAATCACCTACACATCACATCATGTGGATAGCCCTTATCAGTATTGTCATAACTACACTCCGCTGTAAGCCAGTTACTAATCTTGTTATTAATCTACTGTCTTGGCTACCATCCACGGGAGTTAAGACTTATCAACCATTAAGTTTAGCAAATTGGATATTACATTGGTTAATGACTTTATCATCACTTGAACTTGCCGGTAGTATGTATACTTTAATGACAATGAAAAGTAATGATACAACTAAAAGGAGAACATATCAAGGTTTTTACGCATCACATCTACTCGTTATGTTCTTCTCAATGGTACAAATGGCCGGACACTCGAGTATTAACCAATCACTCCATCTTGAAACATTATTAGAAGAAGTATTCTTCGCCTGTAATAAGACATATGTATTTGGATATGGATTAAGTGGTCTACTTGGACATATGATGTATCCACCGTTGTTCATGTTGGTATCATTAGGACATATTGGATATCATAATGTAATGGGTAGATTCTTAGCCACGTATACAATCTACAAACAATTCAAGGAGTTGCCGTTTAGTTTTGGTGTGTTTACTTCATTGACTAGTGTAACTGCTGTTGGGTTTCCTATATTGGCATCTAGGATGGTAACTGATATTGATCTTACGTCGGATACTTATCATTCGGCTATTGCAAGTGCCTTGGCTATGAATTTCATTGCCCAGTCTGTGTTCTTGAACAGATATGTCCGGCTGCTTGAAGAAGAAGGAGAAGTTGAATTGAAACAAGACTTTAAAAAAGAATGAGAGGCTATTAGAGTATCTAAATCTAACTTATTTCTAATGACTAAGTCTTCCTATGCATTTCAAGTCTTCTATTTTAATGTGTACAGAGTATAAGTATCCTCTATTCTCCTCTAACTGAACAAAAAGCCCAACATGATGAGTGTGGCTAGAACAAGAAACAATCCCACATATTTAGCCGTCTTGGCAATGATCTTGCCTTCCCCAATAGCCAGAGAAGTCACGGTACATGCTGAGATGATGTTATTAAGACACACACCGTTACCTGCTGATGCACCAACTACTTGAATCGCTAGCATAGCATTGACATTGGCACCAATCGTTTCGGCAGCAATCTGCTGGACACTACCGAATGTCAAGTTTGATACAGTTGTACTACCGGAGAAGAATGAACCCAAGGCCCCGATAGATGCAGCAATTACAATCCAACCACCCTTTAATGCGTCACTTAAGACGATACCAATGATTGCAGCCGGACTTGCGTCTTCACCGGTAATCATTAACTGGACAAGAGTTAGAGCTCCGGCTAGAGCAATGGCTGGACTCTTGACTCTTTCGAAGACCGTTCTAAATATTCCACCTAATGTGTCAGACGCCTCTTTTCGGTATATAATGTAGGTTATCACTGACATTAATACAAATGGAATGATGAATGGTGTATAAAGTAACTCATACTTCCAGTGAAGGGTTGGATAGGTTAGTATCTCCTCTAATTGGAAGACCAAGCTGGCCGAAAGACGAAATATGGCATAAGTCCCAAAGTAGATTGAAAAGTTTGGTGTTGTTGCCTTGAGCAACTCGTTGAGACCAATTTGTGGTATACGAGTAATGATGAGGAGGAGTACTGTCCCAGTAATGGGTGATGTTCGGAGTATAAACTCTTTAATGTATGCCCACCCTTCCTTCCTTGGTCCTATAGCCAATTCTATTGCCTTTTGACTTTCCGTTAAAGTTTCTATACTACTATTAGGCAGATTGCTTCCACTCATTTCATTCTGACCATCGACCATTATACTGTAATTAGTAGTGCTTTCATTTGATACTACCTCACTTGATCTGGTGAGAGGTACATGCTCTTCATCTACTACTACTGTTTGGTCATTATTGATAGAAGTAACAAGCGATTCGTCGGCAGTTAAGCCAATTTCCCTCTTTGACATGAACACTGATGATTGATGAACGACACTACGGTTTGAATACGGAGCTATATCGAGGGGGTGTCGTCCAAGCTCGTGTATTGATTCCTCGTCATGACTAATCGGTTTGAGACCAACATTGAACTGAATCAGTATAGCGGTAACCTGCGGTAACTCCCATACCAATAATACCAGCAATCAATGATGGAAACTCATAAGAAACGTATGATATTCCCAACATTGGCAACATGGCTGAACTAATTCCCAATATAATGAATAGTAGATTCCCCTTTACTTCTTTTGTTGTACGATTGTTGCAAAGATTAATGGCAATAGAAGATAGGCACAGACCACTAATGCCACAGCTGAATAGAAACCAATTTCAACAAAGTCCTCTTGACTCAATCCCAATGAACCAAATCCATACCATATCGGAGTGCCAACGGCACCAAACACTGTTGCAAAAGTATTAAATAATAGTAATACTACCACACTTTCAAACTTGGGATGACCAAGTGATATCAACATGGGTGCACCAAGAGCTACCGGTGTACCAAAGCCACTAGCCCCCTCCACCATCATTGCAAAGCTATATATAATCGATAACTCGGCAACATGATGTCCACCCGTTAATGCCTTCATTTCTCTCATCATGTATGGTAAACATCGTGTTGTTTCCATTGTTTCGAATAACATTATTGCACCTGCCATAATTGTTAATGGTGTTATTGCCTCATGTATACCTTTGACGACACTACCACTAACTAACAATGGGTCACTTCCTAAATACATTAATCGTACTAAATACATTAATAATGCACTAATTGGTAATGATTTTGTTGTCGATAATGGTTTCAATCCACACGGTGGTATTGTGGCCACAACTAGAAAGATAATGGGTAGTAGACACATTATGACGTCCATTGTTTTACCCCATGGACCTGTAGTTGAGTAGGGTATTGCACAACCACATGATGTACAATCTGATAATCCTACACATGTGTAGGGGCATTCATAGTCTACATCATCGTTGTCATTGATATCGCTGCATATATAAGATGTATTGTTGTTCACAATTATTGGTTCAACGTCTTGATCATAATCGTTACCACTTCCACTCATACCTTATTTGATGATATTGATAATATAGAATTGTAACAAAGCAAATGCGGCGATAGACCACGGTACCTCTAGTCCTACTATAGGATTATTAATACATAGACTGATAGTAGTATAAATACCACAAGGGTTGAGGCCCAACCTATGCAGTTTTTCTTTATGTCAATAATAATCCGAAGGGAGGGCATGGGTATCTTTCCTAAAATGAGTGGGGTATCCTTGCAGAGCAGTTAGTTTTGGGCGATGTTAGATGGACGAGCGGCTTTGCGAGTATTGTGCTGCTAGCTTTGCAGTGATGAATACGTGTATATACATCAGGGGTATCTCTCCCTTCTTTGATTGATTACTCATGAAGTATTATGAGGGGAGGTCTAGAGGGTAGGCTTTGTGGCTCTCTAATCTAATGTGGTGTATATATCAAACCTATGGTACTCTTTTTGGTTGGTAGTATAATATATAGACGACAAACCACTATATCAATATGAGCAGTGCAAAACTAGCACTAGCAGGTCAAAAGAGAGCAGCACCAACTTCACCATCAAGCGACTGTGATGTTGCATGTTAATTGTATGGCGTGATACTTTACTACCATATTTGGATCCTATACCGATCTTATCCGTCTTATGCACACTAGTAAAGCAACACGACGAATCGCCGCACCAATGTTGAATAAAATTGAGACTGAAACAAATCAAACGATATGTCATACACAGAGATGTTTAGAAAAGATTCCTGCGCAGTCCCCACATACGAAAAGCAATAAAGTTTGGGAAGAGTTAACAACAGATCATGCCAGGTCTCAGATTGCTGGCCCGTTGCGGTTATATCATATCAAGGAACATGCCGAACAGATTGAGAAACGTTTTGCAATAATGAAATATACTAATTGTTATGCTGTGGAGTGTAGTATGGTGATTGTATTTAATGAGAATGGAGAATATATTAGTCAATATTCACTTGCTTCGGAACTATATTATGAAGATTATGCAACTAAGAACGTTATGCAGGTGGAGATCACTATGGAAGGCATGGAAGAGAAAGAGTCTTCAACTCTTTTGGTGGTTCAAATACTTCCATGCCCAATATGAACCTATTCTCTACTGACGTAGGATGGAATAGCCGTGATAGTCCCGAGAATAGGAAATGGAGAAAACCTGGATATGTGCAAACTGAATATTTGTGGCAAGAGGGTTGGATGGGTTGCTTCGTTGGTAAGTTAAAAGACGTGTGCACATCATGTGTCTCTCATAAGTATCATGAGATGTCTAATCTATTCTTTTGCAGATCCACACGTATCTTTGTTCCATTCATTTGCTGGAATACTGTCTCCTGTTGAAGTCATGTTTGTTTTAATGCATGCCTTATCATCGGACACCCGTTTGATCTATGTAACAACTATCAGTTTGTTCGACAATTTTGATCAAGACTTTGATATGTCACTTGAAACTTATGATTCTGAAGACTCGGACGATGAGCCAGATGGGTTCCAACGAAAGACATTAGATCTACGTGAGAGACTTCGTCCAATTTCTTATACTCTTACGGATGATGAACTATTAACATTTGTAAATACCATTGCGGTAAACTATACGAGGCAAGTGCTCGGGGGTTGTCTCTGAGTGGCATTTACAATTCTATTGCTACTCATTTTGGTTGGGGAAAGGTTAATAAAAGGAGGAAAAAGGTTATCTCTGAGCATTTGGGCTGGCCAAAGCAGCCTCGTCTTACGAACTCCGAAGAGAGAAACAGGAGATTGTTACATGAAGTACTGGGGGCGTATGGGGGACACTAATTAATTGAGTTGATCGACAAATCATGCACACAACTAGAAGATAGAGACTTGAGATGCATAGACTATTATAGAAGACTTAGTTCATTATATGTTATTAGAAACAAGTTAGATTTAGATACTCTCATTCTTTTCTAGTGCTATTTTGATTCAACTTCTCTTCTTGTTCAAGTAGTCGGACATGTCTGTTCAAGAAGATAGCCTGGGCAATGAAATTCATAGCCAAGGCAGTAGCAATAGCCGAATGATACGTATCCGACGTTAAATCAATATCAGTTACCATCCTAGATGCCAGAATAGGAAACCCAACAGCAGTTACACTAGTCAATGAAGTAAATACACCAAAACTAAACGGTAACTCCTTGAACTGTTTGTAGATTGTATATGTGGCTAGGAATCTACCCATTACATTATGATAACCGACATGTCCTAATGATACCGACATAAACAACGGTGGGTACATCATATGTCCAAGTAGACCACTTAATCCATATCCAAATACATATGTCTTATTACAGGCGAAGAATACTTCTTCTAATAATGTTTCAAGATGGAGTGATTGGTTAATACTCGAGTGTCCTGCCATTTGTATCATTGAGAAGAACATTACTAGTAGATGTGACGCGTAAAAGCCTTGGTATGTTCTTTTCTTAGTTGTATCATTACTACTTCTCGTCATTAAAGTATGCATACTCCCGGCAAGTTCAAGTGATGATAAAGTCATTAACCAATGTAATATCCAATTTGCAACACTCAATGGTTGATAGGTCTTAACTCCCGTGGATGGTAGCCAGGATAGTAGGTTAATAACAAGATTAGTAATTGGTTTGTAGCGGATTGCAGTCATAACGATACTGATAAAAGTTATCCACATGATGTGATGTTTTGGTGATTGGCGACATATATCTTTGAGTTTGAACTTTGTATTGTTCGAGTCATCGGCTTTGAGCTTTTGAACATGCGGCTTTTGCTGCTTTACTGTTTTGGCATTATCGATAGTTTTGCCAGTGGCCAAGATGAATGAAGAGAGTGGTACGATATTCATTGTTGAGGAGGTGTATTGTTGACAAGATGTAAGTTGTTAGTTGATGTGAGTTATTGTTGATGGCTACATCTGTTGCTCATTTATTTGATGGTTCAGTCAATAACTATGACAACGAAAGGTGAACTTTCGCGGTTGTCTAGATGAACGGCGAGACATATCATCATTAGCAGGCGGCGGCACTACGGCGTACTATTGCCGTTCATTTGCATGCTTTTGGGCAGAAAAATGATTTGGAAAAAGGATACTGAACCTGAAAGGGTATCTTTTTTATTCACAACTCACTCTATCTATCTCTAGAGTAGAAGTGTAAGGTTAGTAGTCTCTATTCTCTATCAGCAGGCAAGGCAGGGCAGCCGGAATCATTACAGTTGGGTCAGAAGAATACAGATTAGCAAATCTATAAAAGACTTCTTTGTTAGATATCTGTGTTTTTAGATACCTATCATCACAACACATAACAAAAAAAACATTTTGTAATAATATATCTTAGTTAAGTCGGCCACAGATAATATGGACGCCAATGATAACAACGAGCATGTTCATATATTAGAACAATACTGTACTTCTGACGATATATCACTAGATGGCCTTAGAGAAAAACTAAATCAAATTTCACAGCCAACTGCACTGGCGTGCTCACACTTCCTACACGAGTTATGTCTAAATGAAAATGTTACTCTTGATATGGTACAATTAGTGCTAGATAAAATTCTATATGCAGCACACTATGTATCAAATCGGTATCATGGAATGAGTTATGATGATGAGGATGTAGATAGATATGAAGAGGAGCAAAACATAGTGGCAGACACTTCTACATCATCGGCAAATCTACACTCGAATAGATCATACCCTGTCCATTTAGCCGCATTGAACGTACACTGTCCAAATAGTGTGGTGGAGTTATTAGCAAAGAACAATCCGTCTGCATTGGGACATTTATCCAATCTTAATGCAGAGTTATTTGATAATTATGATGACAATTATATAGAGGGTACACCGTTACATTATTACCTTTCAAGAACGTTAAATTTACAATTGAATACAGTTAAGATATTGGTTGAGCTGTGCCCGGAATCTCTGAAGCTATCAGGACCGGAAGACTTATACCCAATTGATGCCATTATTGATAACCCAGAAGTTGGATCATATTATGACATTGTTCAATATCTAGTTGATACGGACCCTACCATTCTTCAATGTAAAGACTATTTTGAACAAACCCCTCTGCATTCGATTTGTCGTAGTAAAAACGTTACAGTTACGGTAGATCTTGTTCAGGTTCTTGTTGATGGGTATCAAGATGCAACAAAAGAATCCGACTTACAAGGGTCCTTGCCAATTCATCATCTTTGTATGAATGAAGTTATGGAAAATGGAGTGAAGCTTGATGTATTGCGAATTCTAATCGATGCATACCCAGAATCATTGCACACTAGAAGTAGACTACAAGACCTTCCGATCCACATTGCATGTCGTTACCAAGGCCCTACCTTCTGTAAAATGCTGGTAGATAGTTATCCAGATAGTTTAAGGGTGGAAGATAGTATTGGATGCCTCCCATTTCATCATGCATGTGAGACAAGGTCTCTGGAGACGGTACAGTATCTCTATGAGACTGATCGGGAATGCATTAACAAAAGTACCCGTTCAGGTTTTTATCCAATTCATGCAGCAATCGGAAGTCGGAACGATGATCAGTATGAAATAACAAAGTTTCTCCTGAAGGTTGACCCTGATTGTGCCGCCATAGCATTACCCACCGGCAGTGGTTATGCCGGTTATTTGCCACTGCATTTAGCGGTTGTACGATTCGCATCACTCGAAGCTGCCAAGCTTTTGTTTGACGCATATCCACCTGCTATATACGTTAAAGAAGCCAGTAGTAGAGGTGGTGTAACTCCAGTCAACTTAATTAATGTACGGAACACTACGGTAGACTTTCTACAGAGACAGGAAGATGATATCTCAAGATTTTATAATCCTGATTTATCCTTTCCTCTTCATCTGGCAGTGAAAAACAATGTTACTTTAGGCGTGTTCAAGTATTTGGTTCGAACATTACCAATAACACGCCGTACTGAACACGGGTTTGATAATGAGGGCAAAACTGCATTACATTTAGCCTGTGAATATGGAAACTTTGGCATCGTTAAATACTTGACTCAACATGGTAGCTGCCCCTTCGATTCTGACGCTGACGGAAACTACCCTCTTCACTTGGCTTGTCGGGAAAGACATTGTGACGTTGTCAATTACCTACTAGAAGTGAACCCTGTATCAGTTTCTACACAAAATGGCGACAAGAAGCTCCCTATTGAGTTACTAATTGGATCGGATTGTGATGAAGATAGTTTGGAATATACAGAGGCAATTTGGCGTTTACTTGTTGCTTCCCCACCCACTTTTGATACTAAAGGGCTAGATTTGTGACTTCAGTACATAATAAATTTGAGTAAACTACTTCATTCAAAAACAATCAACTTCTCATTACTTTATACATCCATTGCAACAACCACATCTCAGACATAAACTACGTCCAATATCAGATACCCCTCTCCTTATAAAATGTATCTTTGAAAATACCACAGGCTCAAGTACACCTTCTTGTGTTGATAGATACTTTGCCCATGCTGATCCATAGACATGTACTCTATTCGTAGATTGTTTTAATATTGGTTCAATTAGTAATGGCGGCATTGTTGTATTGTCTTGTATCTCCACGTCCAATGTTGAGTTGGCAAATGGTACGATACCATCCAAATTATAGATCTGCATTGACTTGTCACCTTCTTCTTCATTTGTGTTGTTATCAATGTTAGAAAAGATTGAGGGGTAATCTGACACTAACTTTCTAGCTTCTACACCCGATCTATATCCAATTGTACAATATGTGGCTACTACTATTCCATTCTTATCATTATGATGTGGTCGTTCATCATCCAGTTGCAATCCATCACCTGATGGCTGAAGTGATGGAAGTACCTCGTTTCTAAACTCATCTATTGATATAGCACCTGATATTATTGACACCTCACGTTCAGGCCGAGAACGTACATCTACTAATATAACTTTCCTTTCATGTATCGTCCATTGTGGTGTGTTGTTATTGTTTAGTGATGATTGTGCATTAGATGAAAAGGTATCTTTTAGTAAATCTCGAGAGGATAGAGGTGGTATCTCGGGGAAGAGTGATTGATATTTAAGAGATGTTGTTTCTGCTTCCTCCTTTGCCATTTTTATTGTGATGATCTATATGTTGATGTTGTAAGTTAGATATTAATTTGTGTATTGCAATGTCCTGACACCGTGAAGGTACCTCTTCGGATTGAAATTGTTTTGACTTTAATTCAATTGAAACTCCGACTAAACAACTTATACTAATAATCTTTAGTACTCTAATGACCAATAGTAGCAGATCCTATTGTTGTGTAGTACCTTGACGGCCGCAACAACACAAGACAATGGAGGAGGCAGAGAGTGGTGGCATCAGGTTATAACCTGGTGGCATTGATGTTAGTTGACGGCCATTTTGGTATCCATCATACTTACGATTTTTTTTATCAACGCGACGGAAAGGCATACAAAATATCCCTCCATCAAGCAACACCACAACTCATACACAACACAACACATTCATTACGACGGTGGTAAGTATTCATATCGTCCCTACAATTAAACGATAGCCTCCCCAATCGATAGTCTAGTAGTCATCGCGTAAATACCATAAACAACATACATATATAATAAAACTAACACAACTCACACGATGACGATGATGACAGAGAACATTGAGAACAATGATGCATTTGCATCAGCATTAGCATCAGCAGCATCCGAAAAACCACCATTGGCAGCACGTCCACCAAAGACTAAAAGTAGTACAACTAAAAAGACAATACTGGCCTTAGGTTCTGTACTATTAGTGTTTGGTTTAGCTGCCGGTGTTGCAATTTTGGTATCGAACTTGAATAATAATAACGATGCGGCGTCGAGTAATGTTGCCGCGGATGTTTCAGATGAGAAGTTGGAAGCTATTCCGGTAGATGAGGAAGTGCCAGTGGAGGAGGAGTATGGTGTTTTTGAGGAACCACCAGTTGTAGCAGAAGAGCCGATAGTAGTAGAAGAGGAGCCGGTAGTTGTTGAAAAAGTAGAGCCTACTGAGTGGGATGAAAAGGACTGTCCAGAGGTCCCTATTCGAGCTCGGGCTCTACAGAACAGTGGTGGACAAGCTTCTGTTCAATTATTCAATCGTAGAGTAATGAAGAATCATATCAATAATGGAGGGAAGAAGAAGCCACAACAGCAGCTTCTCCGCGGTGGTCGAAGTCGTCGGTTACAGCCAGAGCCAGAGTCAAAGTCAAAGTCTAAAAAGGTATGTTCTATGTATACATCTGATATTCGTATACACTTTATCGCATATCTCAACTCACTTTTGAAATACATCACTCTTCTTAACAGTGCAAATCATCCAAATCAGAAGTTGTTAAGACTTCTATTGTTGAAAATAAGGAGCCATACAAAAAGGAATCTAAATCTAAAAAGAAGACGACTTCATCCAAAACTTCCAAAACATCCAAATCAGAAGGAGGAGGAGCTCCTGATCTTGCCACAGCTGATGGTACAGAAGAGGAGGCGGGAGAATCAGTCTTTGGTAAGACAGATGCCATGTGTATGAGTATGGCTGGTATGAGTATGCGTATGATGTAAAACTTCTCTACACTTAGAGAGGAGAGAGTGTGGAATTAGTTTATCGTGTTAAAGAGCACTGTATAGATAGATGTTATATGTTATAAAGTCAGGTGCACTATGTATAGACTTGTCTCTGTTGTTGCTACTAATAAGTATTATGAAGTATGTGCTCATATCGATTAATCATTTGTACACCTCCACTAATACCAACAGGAGATTCTTCTCAAATCTCAAAAATCGGTGGGGACGCAACAAGTAAACGCCAAATAGCTTCTGTATGTGCCAGGCTATCTTGATCACAATTCGATTCGATTAGTAACTCAATAGGGAGCTTCTTGTCACTGTTTTGTATTGAAACCGATACAGTATGTGCTTCCAACAATGAATTGATAATGTCACAATATCCTTCTCGACAAGCCAAGTGAAGAGGGTAGTTTCCGTCCGAGTCAGGGACTGAAAGATCATCATCACTACGCTGAATCAAGTACTTAACGATACCAATGTTTCCATACTGACAAGCTAAATGTAATGTAGTCTTACCCTCATTATCCTGCCTTTGTTCACCTGGGAGGATGCCTTCGACTAGCAATCTGAACACGCCTAGAGTAACATTGCTCTTCACTGCCCGATGATGGGGAAGGGGGAATGCCAAATCTTTGCTACTACAAAATCTTGTGATATCATACATTTGCCTCCGCAAAAAGCCTGCTAACTTTTATTACTTGCAGCTGCACTCGGAATTACAATGAACGTTCCTACTCCTGAGCCTTCTTCAGCGTAAATAACAGCCGGATATGCGTCAAACAAAAGCTGGACAGTTTCCAGGTGTGCACCCCGTTGACAAGCTAAATACAAAGGCAAAAGTATGTGATCACCGACAACGTTGGGTAATGCTATGGCAGCACAATTAGGGTCACATTGCAGAAGAAACTTGATAATCTCATACTGATCTTTCCTCTGGGTCATTAATGCCGTATGAATTGGACAAAAGCCAGAACGGGTACTGCTTTTGTTGATGCATTCTTGATAGGCATCATACAAATACTTAACAATTTCAAGTGAGCCTTTATCACATGCTAAATGAAATGGGAGACATCCGTATCCATTTTCTATTGCCAAACCACCCGGATAATTATCTACCAAGATTTTACAGAAGTCAAAGTCTTGATAGCAAGGTGCAATGTGGATCGGAAGGTTTTGACATCTGGTTCTAGCATGCAATGATTCTGGGTATTTATCGATTAGCATTCGTAATATATCCAGCTTCACTCCCTTTCCCATCACCTCATTCTCACAAAGAAGATGAATTGGCAAGTGCCCATCGCAGTCTGCCTCTCTTGTAGCATCTTGATACCCATCAACAAGGATATGTACGAGACTTGCAGTTGTAGTACTTCTACAGCAAGCCGTATGAGTATGAAGAGGAAGCTGATCCAATCCACCCTTGTCTTGTAGAATGGTAGGGTCCGTATTAACTAGATACTGAACAACCTCACAATACGACCCAACTTCTGGGTTTTCCATAATGGTATGTATTGGAAAGTATAAGTCTTCCGTTCGTGATAACTTTAAAGATTCCGGGCACAACTCAACCAATATCTTAACTGTATCCAATTGTAAATTTGACGTTCTTGAAAGGTAGCAATGTAATGGTGTACTGTCGAATGAAAAATGGCCATCATAATTATCAAATAACTCTGCATTAAGATTGGATATATGTCCCAATGCAGACGGATTATTCTTTGCTAATAACTCCACCACACTATCTGGACAGTGCCTATTTGATGCTGCTAAAAGTACAGGAAATGTTCTATCTGTAGAGTATTTACGTTTTCGCGGGGAGATAACGATGGGGATTTGTCCTCAGCCTCCTTTTGCTCTTCTTCGTATCGGTCTACATCCTCATCAGTATAACTAATACCATTGTACCGATTTGATACACAATATGCTGCGTAGGGATTATTATTTAGAACCAATTGTACCATATCAAGTGTAATGTTTTTGTTTAGACACAACTCGTGTAAGAAATGTGAACACGCCAGTGCAATTGGTTGTGTAATTTGCTGTAGCTTTTCTCTAAGACCATCTAGCGATATATCTTCGGATGCACAGTACTCTTCTAATATACGGACATGTTCGGTATCATTGCTGTCCATTTGTCGGCAATCTGTTTGGTGATATGTGTTGCAAATTACTTTGTGTTTTTGATGGTAGGTATATATCTAAAACGGTACAACTAACGCAGAATATCTACAAAAGAAGAAGTCTACAGTCTATATTCACCAATTCTTATAGTCTTCCGGCCCAATTGTAATGATATGGCTGCCCTCGCCATAGTATGCTAACCAAACCCCAACTTCCTAGGTACATACTCCATTGTCCCACGGGTATGTTTAGCGATAAAACGCTCAAGAGACTGTCATAATTCACCACCATTTGAAGCCCCTCAAATTACTATTATGTATTTGATTGAGTATACAATATACGCTAAGCTCTTTTGCTGCAGCTATATGTCTATTATGCGGCGTAAGGCGTCTAGGTAGTCAAAATAAAAGGATACCAAAGGGTATCCTTACTGTCATTTTTTGAGGACGATGACAATTGCTTATTGCTACTGAAGGAAGCACGCTACCTCCTAATATATCATTGATAAAAGACTGGCTATGGTTACTACTACTAAACATATTTGTGCTGTTATTAATATACTGCTTTTGCTACTCGGCTCGCCCGAAACATCAGCATTTTCTCCATCAATCGTCAGTGCGCCTACATATGATGCTCTTCATCGATCAAGATTGGGCTCATCTCGGATAGCAACTCCAACATTAGGGCACGCTCCATCATCTACTGCTACATCTACAAAGTTTTGCAATGGTATATCGTCAAATGGTAGATCATATCAGCAGATTAGTTATAGAGACAAGAAAACACATCTCAAATCAACATCATCTTCAGCAGACACCACCACCACCAACAATAATCCATTCCTATCACGTAATAATCGTATCCAATTTGAAATACAAACACTACTCCGAGTACTACTACCAGCAACAATATGTGGATTATTATCATTTATTTCATTACCAATAATAAATACATATATTACCAACTTTATTATCAAGTATACTATATTGCCGAATCAAATTAATATGTTAAATGATGCAGTAACGAGCTTTATTAGTTTGGTAGGGTTGTTGTATAGTATATTGGTTGGACAGGTTTTTGGATTTTTGTATAGTCAGCAGGAGGTGAGTTTATGTGTTGTATGAGTATTGTAGTGTCATGGTGTTAGTGTTATTGTGTTTTGTTTGGCTAACCTCAACTCATGTTTCTTTGTCATATATCATACACACACACAAACGCACATCAATAATAGGCACTATACTATGCACTATTTGATGAAGTGACAGAAGCCAAGTCACTATTAGAACAGGTAGCATTAGTATCACAGGGACGTTCCATGTATTCAACATGTTTAAATTCCATTGCTCGATATGTCAAAGATGATTTACTCGGCGGGACATTATCACAGTTACCAACAACAACACATGATAATACAAAACAAACAATGGAAGAATCATCAATATCACCATCATTAATACTAAGTGCACGTCCAGCAGATGATCCATTAGAGGCCATACTATATTTAACAAGTGTGGGTATACCAGGACAGGTATATGACACTGTCCGTTCATTACGACAGGCACGATCACGACGATTGGGTGCGTTACAACGGAAGGTACCAGTGATACATTTGATAATGCTGGATATATTGGGTGTTATTATGGTGGGTAGTTTCCCTATATTGGTTAGTGTTGGTGAAGTAGCTGCTTCTGCTTCTTCGATAGCGGCTCCTATTACTACTGGCAAGTCTTTGTTTAATAATGTAATGACATTACAAGGTGGTCTATTCGGCGTTGCAACATTTGCAGTGGTAATGACCAAGATGGTATTAAGAGAGTTATGGAGGACAAAAGGTGGTGCATATAATGTTGATGCGGTATTGAGGGTGATGGTACGAGGACTACAGAAGGAGTTAGATGAACGAATGATCGAGGCTACAAAGATTATGAAGCGGAAGGCGAAAGATTGAGGAGTCAAAGTAGTATAACTCTAAACAAATATTTAGGATAGCTACGTCCTTGATGCATTGGTATACCAGCCACTTACTACACTCACTGTTCTCTTCAACAATCTATCTACAAGAAGTATCTAGGGTCGTGTTCTGTTGCAATTGAATCCATTTCGCTCCCGAGGATTGCTGCCATTTCTTTGTCCCTCTCATCAATCCTCATATCATCACGTGCAGCCTGACAGGCACGTAGCACCTCGGCATATTCATCTTTAGTAACAATCCCCAACATGTAACCGTTACGCTTGATAGGTTCCAAAGCCTCTTTCCACCCACTTCTCGCTGCAATCATGAAATGCTTCATTGACATCCTGTAGTCACCCTTCCTCTCTTCGTAAACGGCAAGATTATGTCGTGCAATAACACTCCCAAGGATTGCTGCCATTTCTAAATGATACGTTGCCTTCTTCTTATTCCTCTCAACAACTTCACCTTTTTCATATGCATCATGTAGCCTGACATGTGCCCCCTCATGACCGAGTTTGGCTGCCCTGGAATGTAACTCAAACGCCTTCTTTTTGTCTACAGTCAGTCCTCTGTACCCTTGAAAATAATCATCTCCTAGTTGATATATTGCACTAGCATCATTCACATCCATACGCTTCTGAATCATCTCGAAATACACCTTCCCTTGTCCACCCCCCCCTAATGGATGTCTACAAAATGGACATGGATAATCACCCGGTTTCTTTGATTCACCTCCACAATACATACTGTAATTACAACCATGACAAACCTTTGTCCCACAACATACCTGATGCGTTATATTTTGAGAAAAGGGCAATGGAGCTAGGCAAATTGGACAATCTTTCTTCTGTGGAGGTTGTTTGAATAGTTCTTCTTTGTGTAACTCTGCAGCACGTTCGTTGCATGCTTTTTTATGTTGTGGTCGATGTGCTTTCTGACAAGCAGTATTGCAATATTTAACCATATGACATGCCGTACATGTCTTTAGGGATTCAGCATCTTCTTCACCCTTGCCACAATTGGCACACATTGACATATTTTGTATACTGTTACCCATTGTTATTTTTGTTTTGTTGATGTAAAAATCCACAATATGTCACTCACAAATCCAAGCCTTATATTTGTGTTGCAGTATTTAGATTATACCAATGTTTATATCAGATTTTAGTGTAAAGAGTGTTGGGGTTAGTGTTTTATAACTCAAGTATGTTTCAAACAAGCCCTAAATGGTTCACCCTAAATATACTATCGTACTGATGCACCTATCAAAAATAATTAACGTTGTTATAAAAATGAATATGCTCAATAATTGCCACCGCTAATATGATACAGCACAGTTATCTCATACTCTAGAGACATGGGCAATGGGTGCGGATTTAGAACGGTATCCTAATGCGACTTGATTTCTGCGAAGGTTTTTTAAAATTCTATACCTTTGTCAATTCATCAACCCTAATATCATATAGCGGTGATTCTGAAAGCTAAGAAGCACCTCTATCCGATGGTATATTGGTTATTAGGTGATTCGATCGGTGGAACTAACTACACTGTGCCGAATGCATACTATGACATAAACCGGTACTCATATGTCGTCGAAATGATGTGAGGGGGGGTACTTGTTTCTTAGTAAAAAGATCTACCCATAGGATTACCCCCATCGACCCCACTACTGAAAGCCCTTGCCAAGCTGAGTAAAATAAGCCAAAAAAATAAAATTTCTACCGTGGGGTTAAAAAGTTATTTGGGGGCAAAGTGCCAAACTCGGCTCAAATCGACCTCTACACCCATATTGACCCTAATGCTATGAGATAACGGCACGGTCAAAGTCTCTATAAAGGTACGAATGCCTAGATCTTCCTAATATCTAACGATATTGCCCCGTAACTGGATATTCGTATGGTTGGATTTATTTTAGTTGTATGCCAAAGTACGTGATTTCTACAATTTTGCAATTAAGGTGCATCATTCACCTACTCATTGCAATACATCAATAATAATGCCAACACTCGCCCCTCCTGCATCTGCATTGGCAGCAGAGACATCATTAGTGTCATCGGTAGTGCCACCGTCAACAGCTACGAACAATGGGCCGGATACATCATCAGAATCGGCTAATACCTCGCCGGCAAAAAAGTCAAAACAAATTTCAAAGGCAGCAAAGCAACAATTGGAAGAGTACTTTACATTAGAAGAATGGCCATTAAATCAGCATTTACCTCGAGGAGAGAAGTATGATAGTAAACTACAAGTAATAGTGAACCGGCATGGTTTAGTAAAGGCACAGCTGACTAGGCAACTAAGCAATTATAAGAAAAAGACATATGGCAACTCCACAATTACACTCACATGTGATTCTGATGAGATAAAAGAAAGGTTAGAAATAGGATTAGGTATGCCCAGTATCGAATTGGTTGATGGTATATTAAAGAAGTTATCAAAGAGGTATAATGACTCTTCTTTCAGCTCTGAATTTGAAAAGTTTTCATTAGTGTTAGATGTATTCCCAGCTCAACTGGTAGAGGTGGTGGATTTATTCATTGGTTTAGAGACGGAATCAACATGCTGCCAACTTCTAGCAGGTCTTATTGATTACTGGATCGATAATGCAGCGGCGGAGTTCCCGAAAACAGCGGCAAGGATTCAGGGTTCTGAGCTAATGTTCCAACAAAATAATGATAAGAAGAAGGGAATCTTCATCCGAGCGTGGGTTGAGGAGTATGAATCTTTCAACTTTGATGTGGAGGCAGTACCCGAGAAAACATTTCGTTACTTTGGGGTATATCTGCATAATTTGATCCATATTGAGTGGGCATATTCTGCAATGGAGTGCGATAAGCCGTCGATATCTATACCTGACGAATCTTTGGTTGGTAAGTATTCACAAAACACAATATATTATGTGGCCGGTTGGACTTTGTTTAGTTTATCGAGAGCGTTGACAATCGGACAAGCAGATAGAGGTATATATCATCGATTTGCTTTAGAGCACTCGTTGGAAGAGCAAGAGGCGACAGAACAAACCCTTCCCATATCACTTGTTAAAAGGAGGAAGCGACGGGCTCAAGTCTTTTCCACCAAGATCTACTTTGATTTCATAAGCTTTGTGGAATCAGTATACCTTGATAATCTTACTCTGGATATGATGATGGCGTATGCAGATGGGGATATCATTCACGCTATTAAGACTGCAATACTTGATAGTGAAGTCGCCCGAGAAAAGTTTATGGCCATATGCAACAACGAGGATACCACCGAACGTTTTAGTGATGACGAGGCGATAAAGTTGATGAAGTATATTATGGAGAGGTACGCCAACATGAGGGGATCGTATTTTGTCAAGCACTTGAAGGGCACAGGGAATGGTGGAAGTGCAGTAGATAAGCTGGTGAGAGGTCAAGCAACAAGGACAAAAGTTATTACCGCCGCTGCCAGTTCCAAAGCTGCTGCCGAAGCGAGGAAGGAGGGGGTTAAAAGAGGAGCACACAATGAAGAACAGGTTTGGAAGAGTGTAGAAGATAGTGTCATAGAGAAATCAAGTGAATTGGATATGGAAGAGGAGAATGCCGATGTTTGAGATCTCTAGAAAGGATACCGTAGGGTATCCTTGGACACTAGATAGAGACATAAGATTATTTCTATCGACTCATAATTTGATGTATATAATACTAAGCTATATGTTATTACTATTTAGTACCTCTTCTGTCTGACAAAGTGTTCATCAGCTCCAGTCTTGTTATTACCAACAACAGTATGCTTTCCAGCACGGAAAGCAGCACTCTTTCCAACTCCGTGGTTCCATGCACGAGTAGTCATTTTATTGGTACTACCCCCTACCATTTGACGGCAGTGACCAAAGAACCACTCGACAACATCCGTATTCAAACTCCTAGGCTTGACACAAACGCCCAGTTCAACACAATAAAGCTGGATAGTTGCAACTTGCCCCAAAATCAGGGCTCGGAGACAAAACCAAGTCTCAGGTGCAAAGAAGTTAAACTCGGTAGCCTCCTCATCGGCAACACGCCTATCATGCTCATCCTTCCACGCAGTAAACCAAGCTAGGATATCTAACAACTTTGTCTGTCTCTCTAAAGCATTCTCAGGGCTGTGTGGACCATCCCTGCCGTTGCAAATATCAGCAAGATCATTCATATGCTCGCACAAGTTTGCCAGATGGTGGTACATGCCCTTGTTGGAAAGTGAGAGGTTGACATCCTCGTCTTCAATTGCTTTACGAATCATTGCTGCTGTAGATGCCGAGAGGACTTGCATTGCTAGGCTGACACTCATCCTAGAGAAAGCATTCTTGAGGAAGTGATGAATAGTAAGCTTGGTCTCTTGGAGTTGACATAAGAGGCCACCTAGTGCCTCCCATACCTCTTGTGACATACCAAGATTAACGGGACACTTTCCAAACTTGATATCTCGTTTAGACTTGGAGTTTGACGACAGTTCAAGTGCCGTGACAACATTCTTTATCAGATGAGGCATGTCTGGCAGGAAGATGATGTATTCTCCTGAGACAGGATCCTCATGCACAATCTCAATATCAAAATCAATAGACTCATACTTGGACATGAGATCTGCAGGTAACAACTTGCTAATAGGGAGGTCAGCCAAGTTCTTGAATGAAAGCCAATTGCATCCAGCAGCGTCAGAGGCACCATGAGATACCGCGAAACCAAAGATTGGCAATGTATCCCGCAGACTTCTAAGGATGTATGCTTGAATCTGAGGAGTACACTTCTCAATACTGATAGAAGCTACGATTTCAGAGCAGTCAATATCGGGATCAATCGATGTCCACTTGAAAACAAGATACTCATTTGCAAGTCTTAGGTTATCAAGTATTGATACCTTGTTCTGTATGATATGAGTATGGTGAAAACGTTGGGTGAGTGATATAAGATTGGTAGAGGGAAGAGCATAAGAATCAAGACACAGATGATGACCAAAGGACTTACTTTGCTTGCTGATTGGACCTCCTGATCTGCCTCTCCACTACCAACTAGATCTTCCTCAGCACTACTAAGCTCGGCACCGGCCTTCTTGACCTTCTCTGCCATCGAATGGAACATTTTAGACAATGATGTAAGGCTATGTGACTCATCTCCCCCCACCAGTGTATTACTCACATAGTCATGCTGAATACCAGAGTTGATATTTGCTGAGTCAAACCCAACACAACCTTTCCTTTGATTCTCAGTCCAATCCTCCTTATCAGCTCGCTCCTTCATTCTTTTCAAGTTGTTTATCATCATTGATAACGCTTTGTCTACGCTACTTGATACCAACTTGGCCGTCCTCCGCTGAACAAGGCGTATATCAGGCAAGAGCATCACCTTTGCCACCTCTTTATACACACTAACAGAAGTCTTGGCAAGAAATGCAACCGCCCAATCTAATAATACCGGATCAACTCGGGCAGCCCTCCCTCTCTTCTTACCACCATTCTCATATTGCTTGTTCAAATGTTCTCTGTGTATCTTCCACAATTCTAATGCCTCTACATCCCCTCCATCCTCAAGTGCCTTCTCAATTGTAGGTGACATGATATTGACCCCCTCTACTGTTCTTTCCAACTTCTTATTCCTTATTTTGGCACCTCTTTCTTCCAGATGTTGGTTCATTACATCACGTGCTAGCTGTGCATTCAATCGTTTAAGCTCGGCACGTAGATGTCGTATCTCAAGTTCTGCCTTTTGAGGATTCTGTGCAATATAATCGATACGGGATTTCCTATTGGGTAATTGTGTTGTTGGGGAGTGCTTTGATCTAATAATTTCTTGACACTTCTTTTTATTTGCCAAGCAGCAATCACATCGTTCAGATTTACTATTATTACCTCCCATTAATGTCTTCAATGTGCACTTAACGGAGGAGATAACAAATCCTTTTAATGCATCTTTTGCTCTACTAACCACCATCCCACGAAGTGGCAGCAGAAGATGTGTGGATGTAGCTAATGCAGATGATGCAAATTTATTTAATCCACCGTCCGTATCACGTGCCCAATCGAGGAGTTTATGTGCCGTATTTAGCATGGAGTGAGCAACAAAGCTTAGAACTGTACCAGAACTGCCGCTGTTCAATCCGATACATGGTATAGTATATTCTTCTAATCGTTGTTTTTTCGGGATTGGTTCGGATTGTGGAGGTGGTAAATCTTGTTGCAAAGAATTAGATGGTGCTGTATTATTTATTGTGGGTGGTGGTCGTCCGTCAATACGTCGAGGTGCCAAACCAGCAACGTTTAAATTGGATGTTGTCGTCCGCGGGACAGAAATTGAGGTGGCTGTATCTGATACACCGCTGTCGATGGAGGATGTATTACCACCATCTTTTGGAACCTCTGCAGGGCAGCCTCTTTTGTTTGTATTATTATTTGTTGGGGTGGTGTTGGCGGTGGAGGTTTTATCGTTAGTTGATAACGATTGAGCATTTTTATTCGATACATTATTATTTTTAGTTGTTGGTGTATTTATGTTGTTTTCTACTGGTGTTATAATAAATCGACCTTTACTATCGACTGCTCTAGGAGTAGATGAAGATCCCTTCTTACCAAACCGGCCTCCAGTGCTCCTCGTAATAGGCTGAGCCTTCATCATGGTCCATTACATCTCTCTATTCGGAGGCTGAGCATCTCACCAAATTTATTAGGCCCACCGCGTGAGCTAGCTAGTCGTACAGTACGAAAAGACGTTCGCAATGAGAACGTACCCCCTGTCACATGAAAATGGTATCCTCCAAAATCCGCACCCATTGCCCATGCTAGAGAGAGGCTATTGCTTTTGATTTAAGGAGATTGAAATTTCAATAGGGAGTCCACAGTAAATGAGACATCTCTGCAAATTATGAGAGTTGAGAGTTAGTTGATGTGTTGCTGAGATAGATAGATCAAAGGCGGCATATCAGTGCAGTAAACAGGAAAGCATGACTATTATGATTGCAATACTATTGATTATTTCCATCATCAGTCCGTTCGCTACGGCGCTATCACAAGGAGATCCGACTAATACAAAATCAATAAGTCGACGAGATGTGTTAGTCGGTGCATCTGCAACTATCAGCGGTCTCGTCATACCCTCTAATGCCCTAGCTGCACCATTACCAGAGGCTGAAACTATAGATTTGGAAGCATTCAATGCGGCTCGTACCAAAAGTTCTACAAAATCATCACCTATATCAACTCCAAACATAAGTAAAGATAAAAAGATTCTAAAGTCTATAATACAATCTTTAGACCCATCACCATTTCTATCAATACGAGGTGGTAGAAATGGACAATCTAATATACAAATACCACGTGTTGGTTATTCATTATATAAAACATCTCCTGACATAGCGTCTCGATGTGTTTCATTAGCATTACGAAGTGGAGTTAGACATTTTGATGTCGGAACCTTATATGGAAGTAATGCACAAATTGCTAAACCAATTAAACTCTATCTAGACAATGGACTGCCTGGATTACAGAAAGGATATTATAAAGATGAAACACAAGAATTGTTAGAATTACTGGATGCTACATCCGCCACTGCTGATAAACATGCCCAACAAACAATCGGTGGATACAAATCCAAGTCAATAGGGCCAACAATCGACGGTTCAGCAGGAAGAGGACAGCGTAGAGATCAACTATTCATATCACATAAATTATCCAATTCAGAGCAATCTACAGAAGTTGCACAACAAAAACCAAATCAAACCAAGGTTGATAAAGCATCATATATTGCAGTGAAACGAAGTATAAAGAATACCATTGCTGAACTTGGTTGCAACTATTTAGATATGGTTTCGATACATTCACCATTAACAGACAAGGATAGGAGATTGGCTACATATCAAGCATTATTAGATTTAAGAGATTCAGGATTTGTCAAGGCTGTGGGAGTATGTAACTATGGGTTAGGTAAGCGTGCACATGATATGTTTACTTTCTCTAATACTATGGAACACTACTAACCCCCTACCATCTTCTTCTCTTTAGGGCCATTGAAGGAAATACAAGAAATGGTGGGTGACAAAGTAGATGACTTACCATCGATTAATCAGCTAGAGTTGAGTCCATTTAATATGCACAAAGATGTAGTATCGTATTGTGATGCAAATGGTATAGCAGTGGCTGCATCTGCTTGGTCCAAGCTGTCGGGAGTTCAAGGACCAGCAGAAGGTTGGGCGGTATTGGCAGATTTGGCCAAGGCTAAAGGCATGACAAAAGCACAGTTATTGGTACGTTGGTCAATGCAAAAGGGATATGTTTGTGTTCCGAGGTCAGGGTGTGCATCAAAAGTTGAACGAATTGCCATTGCCGAAAACAGCTACGGCGGAGTGAATGGAGATGAATCATTTGTATTGACAAAGGAAGATATGAAGATTCTTGACAGTCTTGACATAGGATACAAAGCTGGCAAGCTAGGACGAAGGGATGGTTGGGATGATTCAGATGTTACGGGTGATGATTGGGACCCCACAGAGTTTGTATAGCTAATTCCCTTGCTAGTGAAGTGAAGACTAAGCTGCTACGTAATTGGCTATAAACCCCTCAATCCCTTTATTTAATAAAGAGAGAATGCAACAAACGTGTATGACAAGATGAGAGATTTTTGATGCACCCTAACTTAATAGCTAATTCGAAATTCAGCGTTGGGTGTCCATCATATTGTCTATCTCTTTTTGTTGTGTGGTGGATAACCCCCTCTCTATGTTTTATACCCCAATAATAATTCCACCAACACACTCTAATCTAACAATAAATCCATCCCTACCCAAACAACCCATTCCCAAATAAATCAATCACAATCAAACTTTAATTCCGCCACATTATTTAACTATCATCAACCCAACTTTGTTCAACAATTTCCCTAACCCTACGATTATACTCCCTCCTATTTTCATTATACAATCGACTCGCTTCGGAATTCGCCGGACTAGCCGGATTAGGATCACATAATAAACTTTGAATACTCGTCAAAATCGCACTTATATCATATATTGGACTCCATTGATTTTGTAATATATCTAAACAAATCTGTCCATCATTGTATATATTCGGGTGGAACATTTTAGTTAAGAATCGGACAGTGGGTGCCTTGTTTGGATAATCTTCGGTAAATTCGAGTACTAGTTTGAAGGTACCGCCTTCCCAGGGTGTATCGTCTGGACCGAAGATGACGGCCTGCCATAGCATGATGTTTGTGTCCATGGGTGCACCGGTTACGCCCGAGGGTGGATCATTTTGTAGACGGCGGAAGTCACGTAGGAGACGACGACGTGCTGATGTTGACATTGTTTATATTTATTGATGTGTTATTAAGTATTGGTGAATTGATTATTTCTGATTGGCTGGTTCAGAGTTTAGCGTGCGATGCTCGAGTGAATTGATTAAAATGACGGTCACCAAAGACAAATACGCTGCTTAATACTTTGAATTTGTTTAATAATGAACTAATCCACGTCTGCTATTTGTGAATTGTGAGGCTAATAGAGGAGAGTAGTGAACCAATAAATAGCAAGCAAAGAGGCTAGGAGAGTGGATGAAAATTTGTTTTTTTGTGAATGAGATCGCGATTGAACCGAAATAATAGGGAGTCTTTCATAATAATATTTGTTAGTGGTTTGAGCAGGTTTGAGTACAATAAGTTAGCTTTGCTCGATAGGGCTTTATTATTCAGCCTTCCATTTACCACCATAGTACAGTGCATTGGTAGTATTATACCATGAGCGACAGTGCTAATCTTGACATTGTTATGGATGGTTCATCGACCGCAAACAAACAAAATACCAATGACGAAAAAATGGCTGATGGTGCACCTCCACCAGATAACAGTGAGGAGGAGCTCGTATTACCGCCTGAAGTCTGGGCAAGTGTTATGGAATGTAAGTTATTTATATATTGAATGTTTTACGGTATATTGATTGTATATCTCGTCCCTTATGATCTAATTAATGTATACTTTTTTTTTTATGTTTGGGTTTATGGTTCATGCACTGAACGATTGAACTATTTACACAAACATATAATGCCACAATCTCTTACAATTGGATCGGATTATTTATACGATACAATACCATTCACCTTATTACATCAATTCATTTCTGTATAAATTTTGATTGGATTATTTACAATTAACAATGCCCCTTACTAATTAACGACGGATTTACGGCTGAATTACAAATTATATTCATTACTACAATATAGATCTCCCATTTGATACCGTGTTATCATGTGGGGCTACGTGTAGGACAATTTTACATGATGCCATGCCACTCATTAAAAGTATATGTATCGATAAATCATCGCAGATGAATCTTGCCGTGGCTTCTCGGTTTCGTGATATAAAAGAAATGCACATAAACTCACTTTTTAAAGTTACAATCGATGACGGCTACACGGATTTTCATGTAGATACAGAAACCAAAATCCGAGTGATGCCTTTCATTTCTCGGTTTGATCAGTTACGGACGGTTAGTTTCTGGGGAAAAGATGACGAGGGGGCTATTAAAGCTGCCGTCGAAGGTTACTTTTATGAAGGGGATGGTGATTCTTACCCAGACGAGGCACCAAGACCTAGTATGTTGGCATTTTTAGATATGATTAGTGGTGGATATATATGCGGCATCTTGCCAAAGCATCTAAAGTTATCAGGATTGTGTTGTCCTGATGCTAGAGGGAATATGGGACGCAGCAACAATTGTGAAACATGTCTTAGGGCCTGCAAAAGTTTCCCATTGAATTCCGTAGCTGATTTCGATTGCCGTGGTTCATCTGCAAGCAATGGGAGGGCAGGCAGATTGTATGGCTTAGATGTATGTTTGGAGAGGGCTACACTTGAAAGTATTGTTGAAAGTAGACCTGGAGGAAAGAAGTTGTTACGCTCTAAAGACCATCTGTTGCGGTTATTGGGTAGTGGAAAGCGTCACGAGATAACTTCTGGGGACGGGGAACTACTATACTTTGTCAAGTATAAACAGACGGAACTAAATGAAATCAAAAGGGTAATTGAGTACGCTGAATTGAATGTCAAAGAGTTAGATGCTCGGGAGGTGTCCACTGCTGTTCAAGGTTCGTTCTCGGGATACGGCAATCATTCACCCCCTAAGAACCAGTGCATTCTATCGGAATCTTCCCTTCAATATCTAAAGGATACTATTCAACTCCCGATTGAAAGAGAAGACTTTGAGAGGCCTTTGGCTGATCTGATTGGGCATACACATCAACTTGTGTCAGTATTGAATCAAAGTGATGGTGAAGTGAATGAGGATGCGAATGAGGAAGAAGTCGAGCGTTATGACGATATTGTAGTAGATTGTTTGAGGCTTGTCCGCCAATTCCTTGAGGTTGAAAACAACCCACCCATCCAACAAGTAGCCAAAGCCATACAAAGTTTAGCCAATTGCTTATATAGTGGAAATGATGAGGTCAAATTGGAAGCTGCTCACTCGCTGGTGAACATCCTAACAAAAGGCACTGATGAGAATAGAAACAAGATTTATGAGCATGGGGGCATTCGAAAGTTCTATTCACTATTAGACCCCACCAAGGATAGTCATGCCCTTGTTTCTTCACGTGCCTTAGCCGACCTTGTCACCAGAGGAACAGCTGATGAAATTACAACATTTGCTGAAATGGGTGCAATTCCAAAGTTGATTGATCTTCTTGATTCGAAACATGAGGATTGCATTAATAGTTCGTTACAAGTACTTGTTGCCGCAAAAGAACATATCAAAGGCACAGATTACAAATCATTACTAACTGGTCTTGTCATCAACATGAATATACAAGCTCATGATCAGTCGGATAAGTTATTGAACTGCTCGGCGTTACTCCGTAGGGTGCTTGAGGCAAACGACCCTCCTATTCAAACAGTTATTGATTTCGGTGTGGTACCAAAGTTGATAGAGATATTGACAACAACTGAGAATGATGCCATACATTTGAACTTGGAGCATGTTGTGGTCGGTCTTTTGGCAGGTACAAAGGAACAAGTAGATATGCTTGTGACGAACACAGGCTTCCTTACCTTATTGGTTAGTCTTGTTGAGTCTCTACATGAAGGCCTTCCAGAGAAAGCAATATTGGCACTTGGCAAGGTCGTTGATGCATCCTCTCGGATTCGAGATATGTTAGTTCAAGCGGGTATTGTGATGCCACTATTACGAGTACTGCAAACCCCAAACGCCACCCCTGCAATATTAGAGGCTACAACACGAACTTTGATGGAATGCTGTCGGGAAGGGAGGCCAAATAACTTTGACACAAGCAAGGAGGCGTTAACGATATTGACAAAGCTCCTTGTCAACGATCATGAGACTGTTCTATACAACACTTGTTGGGCGTTGTTTAATATCTTGTTTAGACTATCCCATGAGGAAGTAAATGAAGTGATGAACATCGGTTTTATCCAGCCTTTGCTTAAGATTCTATCGAACAGTGCCACCCCACAATATGTGCAGGAGCCTGTATTGAAGTCCATTCAACTAATCTCAACAAGAGGGGATGCATGTATCAAAGCCCTTTCTCTTCACGATGGTATCACTTTCTTGGCCAAGGCATTATCTAGCTTCAATGAAAAGAACCAAAAACATGCTTGCTATGCAATTTCAAGCATAATTAGTGGTAGCAGAGATAGAATTCAGTCTGCCATTGACAACAATGTAGTCCCATCCTTGGCTCAGATACTACCATCGGAGAAGATCAAAGCGACAAAGAAGGCGGCACTTTCTGCACTTTATGAGATGACTAGAGCAGGCAGCGCATCACAAATCAAATACTTGTTTACCGAGGGCTGTTTGGACACTCTTTTTGATTTGCTAAACAGTGCAGGCTGCAATAGTACAGGGGTTGCTCTCGAGACGTTGAGTTGTATTCTTACCGCTGGTAAACAACAATCTCCCAACAAGGCACGTTTGCTTTCCTCAGGAATACAAGATATTGAGAAGAAGTTTCGTGTGTTGACAGATCAGAATACTAGACTTGATCAAAACAATGAGCGTGTCGAGTTGCTGTGGAAGAAGATTGCATGGCTAGAGGTCGATCAGCAGAATAAGTGTGTTGAATCATTAAAGAAGGCTCCCGATCTACTCCAGGAACAGCTTACTGATAATGATCAACGATTACAATCTATTGTGCAGAAGATTGCCGATGTTGGTGAAGAGACACCCTTGGGTCAAGTTTAGTAAGTATTCTTCCGATCATATCGACCTGCCTTGTCTTGTTCCTATATGATCGTCTTCTTACTCACATCATATGTACTACTTGTTCAGTGTCAAACTAAAGAGCAAAGAGGAGGAAGCTCGACAGTTTCTCTTGACTCAAGTCTCTGCCACCGAAACAGAGATAGGCAAGGCAAATGAAAAGCTTAATCTTTTAAAGAGCAACGCTGAGAAAGTTGCACCTTCAAAAGAATGGCAAGAACGTCTTGCTCGGGATGATCTTCCAGCTGATTTGAATGCCACAAACAAAGAGCTGGCAGAGCTCCAGTCTAGTATCAAATCACTAAAGGAGACCAGAGTTGTACTCTCCGCAGAGAGGACCAAAATGAAAGAAGGAATCTAGAGATTGTTCGACAATGTGAGTATTCAAACTATCAAGAAGAAGGAGGAGCCGAAGAAAAGGAAGGCAAAGGAACTTGGTGATGATGGAGAAGATGAGGCGCCCGAGTCAAAGAAGAAAGTCCAAGCTAGTTTATCTACCTTCTTTGGTGGCGGAAAGAAGAAGAAAGCCGATCCTTCTACCAAATGAGGAATCAGTCTATAGGAAAGTTTTATACTAAATGAAGATGTTGATTCACAATGATGTTTAATTATATGCATTAATACTGATGTTGTGGTATCTACTTAAACATTGTCCCCACCCAAAAATATAGTAGCCCTACTCAGAGAATAGTTTCTCCATCTTGTCGATACTTTTCATCCCCAGTACCAACTCGTCGTCCCCCCGCCTACTCCGTATTAAGTATATACGTCCACTGAACCCTGCCCCAAAGCCCTAGACCCCATGATAAGCCTCCATTCTACGGAAGCACACATATACAATTCTCAGGATATCCCCTCCTCATTAAGTACCCCCTAGCCATTTCCGTAAAGCTCTTGGGTCCTGAAATAACAGCCATAGTACCCGCATTAAAGTACGGCACAGCCTCCTCAACTTCCTTATTCCCCTCCAATGGATTCTTCGCTAGATCATCCATAATACATGACACTGCCAACTTGGTTGGATATTTCATATATTCAGATTCTAACTCATCCATGGCTAGATCAAAATCTTCCCGGTTGTTATTAAACCACGCTACCGTGGATACCTTGACGGATGACGAACCCTTGGGCGTGATTGCCTTAATTTGATCAAGGATGGGAACGATGCCTAGACCAGAGGCTAGGTATACCATGTCGGTAACGGGGGTATGCTTCCCAGAGTAGGATAGATGTGTCTTGCCTGGTTTGATTGCAACCTCATCACCCTTTTGGAGTTCATTCCGTAATATGTCCATCTGGAGAAGGAGTAGAAGAAATGGAATAGTATAAAATGAAATGAAAAGTTAGAAAAGATAAAGTGTCAATATACCCACACACACAAACCTCGAGACAATCAAATAAAAACAAAGATAAGAACTTACAAACTGAGCATTCCCCTCATCAGCAACCTTATCATTCGGCAAAACCACCCTAACAACACCCACCGAACCTCCCTTACCACCATATGTATCACCATCATACAAATAGAAACTACCAGTACAAATATCATCATTGGAACTTAGACAACAAAATTCAAGTGTTTGTCCTAATGCCAATGGTACTTTATAATATGATTTTGGTAATGCAAATTCATATATAGTGTAGGAATTACCAATGTGCTTTTTGGAAAGAAGTGTGGCTTTACCCCATCCTCCATCTCCCGTGAATGGCATTGATTCAGTATATGCCTCCTTTGTTTTGGTTGTTGATTTAGTTGGTAAAATTGATTGAATGGATGTTGAAATACGATTTGTCAATGTTGATAACCAATTCTTTACACTACCTCCACCACTAACTTCCCCACTACTACTACTACCCCCCGCAGTACCACTACCAACACTAACAGTACTACCACCCAAAAATTTCGGTACTAAACTAACACCCACTGCCAATAAGAATGCAACTAATGCGGTCTTAAAAACATCTGATAATAATACAGTTAGGAAACTACTCCATACTGATTTAGATGCAGGTGCACGATAGGTATATTCAACTGGTGATAATAATGGACGATCTAATGATACTGCCAAGTTGGATGGTGATATTGCAGTTGGAGCTGCGGATAGTGCCAAGTTTGATACTCTGTTGGTTCTTTCATTCATTGATAAATTATCATTTTTGGTGTATCCTTTTGTAAAAGATGTAGTTAAAGGAGTTATTGGGGTGTTGGATGGTGAGAATGCAGTAACTAACTCCCCTTTTGATATTAATGCAGTTGCCATGATTGCTACGGCGCATATTGTTGATAATTTGGTTGCCCTTTGAGGCATTCTTTTAGTTGCAACCATAATTATTTTTGATTCGCTTGTGGTATCCTTATATGAGTACCTGTATGATATCTTATATGAACGCGGAGGCCCTGTATGTTTAGATATTAGATCAATAATATATCTATCTTGTAGCGTATATGGAGCGAGTTGTGTATGTGAAATCTAGTTGGGGAAATTCTCTTCAACTTGGTCTACCCTAAAAATGAGTCGAGAGGAGTGTTGTAATTTTCTCGGCACCTATTAGGATTGACGTCCTATACTTTTCAGATCTTTGCAACTATATTGTATAGATAACAATGCTGTCAGCAGATATGTGCATAGGGTGATTGATTGATACTACGAGGCGATAATGAGTCGAAGGGATGAGTAGTGAGAGAGTTGAGTTAGCTAGTGTGAAGTGTGAGAGGTGAAAAATTGAACCTGTTTGATCGCCAAACATTCGTTTCCCTGACATCAGAAGTCAGAAGTGCTCATATATCTTGTGACTCTTGTGAACTCATGGGTGCCATCAACATACAAATACCGAGGCTTTTATGGGGGTTTTGGGACTGAGTAGGTAAGGGGGATAAAAGTATCGGAGAAGGTGGAGAATTCAATGCATATGATATCTTTAAATTAGGTCTATTTAGACGAGTTCACTACGTCTACACCAACTTCCCCAATCTTTCTCTTTTTGTTGTTTGTAACTATAATAATGCTATCAAACAACCTCTCAATATCTCCTTTCATGTGATCGACATTGAGGTCAGCTTTGAATGCCTTTAATGATAAGACTCTAGCCGTGTACTCTTTCAACTCTTTGTTTGTTTCCTTCAGTCCTATGGGTAGATAACTATAAACCTAACTGGTAGGCGTTTTTCCAATTTCCACCACGAAAAAGGTGCAATCTCTTCAGCCTTTACATATAGCTGTGAAAGTTCTAATAACGCTTGGCTTAACTCAGTTCTCGTCGCCAAAAGTTGGTTTGAGAGGAACTCTCGAGCTTCCTCCTCTTTTGCCTTGGTTTTGACGCTAGAAAAAGATGTGTATGAAGATGAGATGACGTGGAAGGAGATAAGGCAGATTGAGTTGAGATGTACTTACTAAACTTGGCCTAAGGGTGAGTCTTTGCCAATTACAGCAATCTTCTGAACAATCGATTGTAAGCCTTTATCATTGTCAATCAGCTGCTCATTCAGGAAGGTAAGGGCGCTCTTCAATGAGTTGATCTTGATATTCTGCTCATCAAACTCAAGCCATGCTTTCCGTTTTGAAAGCAACTTGACACGCTGAGTACCATGCTTAAGTTCTTGATTCTGATCTTTCAACACACGAAGACTGACTTGGAGTCCATTCGCAATGGCACAATAACAATCATTCGTAATGGCACAATAACAATTTGGTGTAACATGATCCTTATATGCTTTAACGATCTGGGAGATAGGCATGTGAGTTGATGAATTGAAAACCAGATAAAAGAGAAGATTGTGATCAAAGACTCAATCAAACTTACATTTTCCAGAGCCATAAGTGCAATGCTTATAGTGTCAAAGTCAGAGGTCAACAAGGCACATAACTGGTCCAAGTAAGTTAACAGTCTGAAGCCGATCTCTGTTGCCACTGATAATGTTTGAAATCGTCAAAGTTGCAAGCTCCTGATTCTTTTCATGTGAGCTAGATAACGTCTTCGATAAGCGAGAGATGCCATTGCGGAGAGAAAGGGCTTTGATACATGCATCCCCTCTTGATGATATGAGGCGGAGGGACTTCAATACAGGCTCCTGCACATGATGCGGAGCATTTGGTATCAGCTTGAGCAGTGCCTTGACAAACCCAATGCTCATCACTTTACTAATCTCATCACATTCCTCAGTGCAATCGTACTTGAGTGAATCTAAGATATGAAACACGGCCCAGGATGAGTTCTTTACAACAGTCTCATGATCGCTGACAAGGAGCTTTGTTAATACTATCAACGCCTCCTTACTAGTTGAAAAGTTATCCAGCTTCCTACCCCGACAACATGTTGACAAGGCTGACGAAGCGACCTCCATCGTTGCTAGCGTAGCGTTTGGTGCTTGTAGTACTCGTAGTAATGGTATAACAACACCCCAGTGTAGTAATGAGTTCTGGTATTGATCATTCATACCGGCAATATTACCCACTATGGATATTGCTTTGTCGGCAAACTTATTGTCTTGACACTCAACTAGACTAACCAATACTGGAAGTAACCCTTCATACTTGACAAGCGTATCTAACTGCTTGTTCATAAATGCATCATCTACTTGCTTTGCTGTACCGTCCAATAGATTGATCACCACATGCTCTAAAGTAATTCGAATAGACTCATCTTCAGTAGATCCCAATAACTCTACCACTCTAGGTACCAGATCTAGATCAAGAGCTATTTGAATGGGAGGGTTGTCCGCATCAAGTATACCACATAACAATACTGAGCACTTTGATATCTTATCTAAATGATGGGGTTCCTTCATACTCAGTAAACGCTTAATATGGCAAAGCAGTGATGCATGGATGCCTAACCGTAATTTGATATAAACTTTTGCTGCTACGAGTATCTGTAATGAACTCGTAACACAAACATCTACGCCTGAATCAAGAAGTCCAATCAACTTAGCCAACCCTTCTTCTGTCACCTCTTTAATTTGTTCTTCATTTTCATCTGATACAATATTAACCAAGCCGAGTACGGCAACTTTGGCAATAGACACATTAGTAGAGTCTATAAGACCGCTGAACTTTTTAATGACGCCTTCATCGATGACCTTTTGGCGATGATCCTCGGCACCTCTTGCAAGAATATTCGTCAAGGCACTTGCCGCACTCATCGACCCCATTAGGTAGCCAGTTGGCCAAACACGGGATCACATTGATAATTTGCTGGATTGGGGGGTTGTCCTCGATCTCTAATAAGAACCTTCCAATGAGTCTTAAACAGTCTAATTGGATATCTTCATGGTGGGTTGTCTGTACCTCATTTGCGTCATCGTTTATTTCGGAATCACATTGATTCAATACCCACACTATTTGTCGTGCATACTCTATTAAATCAGCCAATGGTCTTATAAAGTCTGCCTTCTTAATTGGAAGGCCGAGGTCCGTGAGATAACTAATAGATGATTCTGACATGTAACATTGATCTATCGGAGGTATTTTGCCATTGTTAATTGCAAATGATTGTCTAATAGCTGACGAAATTGATTGCCTTGATAACTTTTTAACATCCAATTCAGCATATTCAATCACCCTCTTTATCTCATCTAATTCTTCTTGTTTGTATTTGACGATATACAAGGCTTTATGCACGTCTTCTTCCCCATCAACAGAATTGATTTTATACCGCATCCCACTACCCAATAACCGAAGAAGGCGGTCCTCAGATCGTAGTAGTTCCTTGCCACCAGGCCTACTTTCAACAATACTTTCAAGTATGGCTCTTTCCAGACAAACATCCAAGCCGCACATCCTACCAGCCTTGCCTTTACTTTTGGATGAACCTCTGCACTCAAATTCAGCAACACTTTCTAACGGGAAACTTCTACAGGCCCTAAGACACGTCTTACAACTATCACTACGCATTCCTTGCCGATTCGTTGCATCAGGACATACTAATCCTGATATCTTGAAAGGTTTGGATAAAACACCACAATTATATCCGCCAGATAGAAGATCAATAAAGGATAACATACTTTGTCTACCTCCTTCATCAGGATAACTTTGATCTTCTCCCTCAAAAAAGTAAGCATCAATAGTTGTAAAGTATTGTATGTCATCTCCATTCTCATCCTTCCCAACGAACACAACCTTATCCAAATTATCAAACTTGGAAAGGAAATGGACAACTCGGAGCTTACTTTCTAAATCTAAATTGATTTCGGTCCAGCCATCACCCTCATCTTCATCCACAGTAACTTTCAGTAATGAATTGATATATATTGTTGTAATATCACGGAATCGTGAAGCAACTTTTAGATTCATTTGTTGTGGTTTATCAATACGTAACTCTTTCAATAACGGCATGGCATCGTGCAAAATTGTACGGCATGTAGCCCCGCATGATAGCACGGTATTAAACGGGAGGTCTATTTAATCAATATGTGTCATTTACATTGAATGCAATAATCAGTATTGTGTAGTGTATATATAATTAGCCCGATCCAAAACCAATTAACCAACATCAACCAAATTAATGTAAAACCAAAAAGTATAGTATAGTATAGTATACAAGATTTAGTTAGATAAGAAGGACGGGGTATAATCATATAAACGTAAAACATTTAATATATCAATAACTTACATTCCATAACACTCGCCCATACCTCAGGCGGTAGTACTAATTCCTCCTCACTGTTATCTTCTTGTACTTGAGGTGCACCATCAGCCATTTTTCATTGGTTTTTTGTTGGTTTGCGGTAGAAGAAGAACCGTCCATATCTTCGTCGAGATTGGCACCACTACTCATGTTATAATACTAACGATACACTGTACTATGGTAGTGAATGAAAGGCTGAACCAAGCCGTCTATACGTGACACACCTCAAGTAACATCCAACTACAGTAATGTCTGTCGAACTATACCCCCCAAACTTTACTATACCCCCCCTCCTCATGGTCAGCCTAGTGTAGAATCTATACCCCCCTCCGCAGTTTACTGCGTAGACTTACTAAGGAATTGAGTTATACCCCCCTCCCAAATCTCAGCCTAGTCTAAAACACTATACCCCCCGGGGGGTATAGTTCGACAGACATCACTGTATTCCAAAGTGATTTTAGATTTGGTGGGAATAAATAATGGGGAGTCCTCCTTATCCTATGTTCATGTCTCTTTTATTTGCTGCTCTTTCTAATTGGCTGTGGGTGAGACCATACTGTAGGCCTCGCATGGCAGACCACCCAGATAGTAACTTGGAAGAGGTTATAGAGCTATTTGTAAGAAGTTAATTATAGTTAGTTGATTTTTTTCGATGACAAGGGTGGTCTTTATGCTCTGAAATCTCGTGCATAATTTTTGTCAAATGAGTTCGAGATCCTTGATTTTCGTGGGAGTAATTTCCATCCTATCTCCTTACTTCGACAACCAATAGCAGTGTACTGACACTTCCCCATACATCCCTACTGCTCGTAGACTCTTCATTAACACCTGATTGATCCATACTGCCACAACTCTGGTTGATTTCCGTCCAGTAATCGCTTTGTTATACACCTCAAAGTAGCACATTTTTGCTAATTGTTGAAAATGTATCAACTTGACTACCACAGATATGGTCCTTCCAATCATCCTAGTACACCATCTACATCATCTAGCACCGTCTTATCATCTAATTGAAAGATATTGGTGCTGGTTTCTTTCTAGAATGGAGTTTATATTACGTCGTGTGTCTCTCAAGTTGGTATATGTTTTTGATGTAAAATTGATGATTATGAGATTCATACGCTCAACAACAGAACGAAACGGAGAAACCACTCATTAATATAGTCTACTTAATGCCCATTCTCATGATTGAAGTAGTGGTGTGTTGGTTTGGATGGTTGTGGCGGAAAGAGACGGTCTCTTTTGCTCCACGCCAAATATTGGCGTGTTTTTGTTATTATCTTCTTTGACTATATCCACAACCACATGCGATCCAATCAGCGAATAACCTATCAATCTAATGTATCGTACCTCTTCTTGCTTTCTATACTGTGATATATGTGTGTATTGTTGTGCTTTATTGTATATGTATATTCAATTGTGATGGTTATGCATCTTATAATTCATTCGATTGATGTTACTCTTTTGCTTAATGATGAGACTACACCACAAGAGAAGTGTGCTCTCTATATGATCTATTTAAGAAGAATAAGAAGGTAATATTGTTGTAGGATTGTGAAGTTTAGATTTATCGTAGGGGGAGAGACTAATCGATGATGACGATGCGTGATGATGTGCAATCTCGATCTTGATGCCAACGAAAAGATATCTTAAACTCAAGCGTTGCCGATACTACGATAACCAGCGAAGAGATAATCTAATAATTCATCTAATCAATACGTTGACAATAGATTTGTGTAGTACTTCATAGAAACATCACATCACGTCAAACATAATTTGATGTTTGATTGACGTTTTTGCTCATTCTCGCTCGATAATAGATGAAAAGAGACAGTTCAAGCGCCTCGCATGATCTCTAGCTCTTCTTCTAAACCATCGTCAGGGTTTGGTAGATGTCACGGCCATCTTTCGTCTCTATCATAAAGTCAAGTGATGGGTAACTCCCATGAAGTATAGAAATCTCGAACTCATTTGACGAGTTTTGTTGCACGAGATTTCAGAGCATAAGAAGCACCCTGTTTCCGACAAAAAAAAATCAACACCTTAAATTCACTACTAATAATAGACTTATAGCTCACTCGTAACAATAACAAGGGTGCTTTGCCATGCGAGGCCTACAGTATGGGTGAGACGGTAAGAAGGACATAGAAAGGGAAGCTAGGAATACTTAAAAGTAAAGGCTGATAATTGTTGCTGTTGGTGGTGGTGACGAATACTAAACTTCATATAAAACCATATAATATTAATCAACACTGAGTTCGATCAACTATGGAATCAAACAATAACGATGCTAGTTGCAATGACATTGGTACTGTTAGTAATGATATAGTACTAAACATATCGTCCTATCTCGGATCAAAAGATCTAGTTAGTCTAGCACTCACATGCCGACGCTTTGGTATCATCAAAGATGACCATGAAAATAGTTTAGTGAACAGAGCAGCAAAAGATATACTCAAAAGTAAATGGACTACTGATAGTGAAAGACATCAATTACCAAAGTATAATGATGAGTCTTGGTTAGAACTATACCGTGAGTTGGAGGTACTCCGTTCTCCATTAATCTTTCAGCTCTTTGGTTCAAATATTAAACATTTGTATTTCAAAAAAGATGTCGAGATAATATCAGCGACAAATTCCACTGCAATCTGCAATCAGATCATGAGGTTAGGAGAACACTCTGTAACATTGAGATTCAGTGGAGATATAAGGGGTCTGAATGTTGGTATTATAAGGCCAAAATATTCAGATTGGGATAATATACAAATTAGAGAACCGAGGGATCATTCTTGCAGCGAAGTTGTTTATACTATTATGAGCTTAGGCAGTGGAGTTAGATATTCTTTTTATGAACGACACGGCACAGCTACTACTCCTTATTGCCCTGAATTTGATGATAACTACCAACGACCAGTAGGTGGACATCCTTTTTACATTGGTATGACACTCGATCTAGATGCGGGCACGTTAATAGTATTCAAAAATGGCCAAAGGGTGGGCTTGATGAAAGCGGGTCTTTCAGGAGAATATTGTTGGTTCGTCAAAGGGGAAGCCTCATCTAGCCAGGGAAGGGTGATGGTATCGATTGACCGGGGAACGAGTCGCAAGCCTCGATGTTGATTATAATAGAAATCGTTTTGGTGTAGAAGTAACATACATCTAATTAGGAAAAGAGTTTCAGGGATGAGCAAGAGAACACAATCTAGCTATATCACTTGAAAGTATGTACACAAGTAGATATTATGGTATATATAATCCAGATTAATTAGGAAACTTCGATATCCACTCCTTTGAATAAGCATATTCCATAGCCAATGCCGCACCACCAAACAAGGCAACACTTTCCAACCCATTAAATACCAATTGTTGTAACATATCATAATCAAAGTAACCAAGTGGAGATCCACAATCTAATGGCGCCGCTGTACAATAGAGAGGAACTCTAATTCGAGACAAAGTTCGAGTTACTACAAAGGCTCCCACAACTCCCATGTTTAACATCTCATTATCATCTTCTTCTCGTATGCAATATCGATATACTATGGCGAATAAGGCAGACTGTAAACTCCCCATGTCGGTATCAAACTCCCAAGATGGAGCACCATAGGCAGGTATATCATGCAATGCTATAAATGGCGTGGATAGTATACCACCACTAAGTAAACCAAGTGCTGCAGTCTTAGTAGATTCTATACGCTGAAAGAAGGAGAACTTATCTTCTCCATTCTCATTGCTATTGTTACTTGATGATAGTATGAAATTATGTCTATTGTTGTTATATTGATGTGATGATGATATTGATATTCTTCTTCTCTTCTTTAGTGCCTCGTGTGCCTCACCTGACACTTGGCTTGGAAATGTTATATAATCTTGTGATGGATTCTTCATAGTTTCAGTTGATATTGGCAACACAAAGGAGTTAGCAACGCCGACAAACGCAACAAGACATGATAACAGTAATGATATTCTTCTATTTATTGGCATGGTTCGTATTATAGTGTGAGATCATAGCACTATTGCAATCAATATCGGATCATCAATAACAATCAATAAAAACAATCGTCATTTTTTGCCAGCGGTATCCTCTCCCCTTTTTTGCCTCCCCCGCGCGCCCCACTGAGCCCTTGACTCTGCCGATTGCTCTATGTAATTGATATATTTGCAACAACCATACCGGCAGTCATTCATATCTCTCGCATATCGAGAGAACTGCTCTTCTCTTTTCCTCTTATTCATCATTCAGAGAGAAGGATTGTTGTAGATGTTACAGATAAAGGATACCACACACTAATCGGTATACTCGAGAGGGAGAATATCATAACAAAGATACAATTGCAACCCTTTGCAAATTACTGCAACATTTATGTACAAAATTAGATAGACCACAAAACTTTGTATCATGTATAGATTCTTCTTCATTGTCTACTCATACTTCACGATAGCAACTACTACTGTCAGCGGATGGTCAGTTCAAAATGCAATCGTCAACTATATCAAAACATCTACACTATTCAATGAACTACATGAACAACATGTAGCATCAAATCAAGTTCAACATATGATGAAATCAACACCATTGGTAAATGCACCCGACAAAGACAAGATACAATTTGCCAATGGACCAGTAGGTAAGATAATATCAGATATAATGGCATCAGAACAAGCTCTCTTGGGTGATTGGAAGATTGAAAAGATTGTCGAAGCTGCTGGAAATGATTTTAATGAACAAGAGGGACATGAATATCTTATGCAGGTTTTAAATGAAGCACCAGTTACTTTATTCTCATTCGTAGATTGTCCATGGTGTTTACTTGCCAAACAACTATTAGAGGAAGAGTATCAATTGATTAATGGTGATGGCAGGTTGCAAGTTATTGAATTGGAGGATATGGGTAGAGAAGGGAAGCGTATACGGGCAAGTATTGCATTGTCTACAGGAAGGACTAGCATGCCTGCTTTATTCATTGGTAGTAAATCAATTGGTGGATATACAGATGGATTTGTATTGAATAGTGATACGGATAATAATAAAGAGGAATCTGGATTCCAATATATTCCACCGAAAGAAAGAGATTTGAGATGCGTCGAATCACCTGGATTAGCTATACTACACGAGAGGAAGGAATTGGCTGCATTATTGAGTGGTGCTACTGAATAAGTACAAGTTACTACATACACGATACTATCTTACTTGTAATACTATATAGCATATAATTATCGCCGACTCAGCGCTTCTTCACAGTTCTTTTCTTCTTCAAATTCTTCCTTTCGTATAGCTCGGGCATCCTCCAATTCCGTAATATGTCATACACAATAGCAACTGGTCTTACGAAGGGCTTGAAGTTCGCAATTTCTGGCCAATCGTTGAAAAATTGATTGCGGAGCCACATCGGGGGAGCTAGGTCCAGTCTTTGACTTGAGTACCTATTCACACATCCCAATACATAAGGAGCAAATTTCAGACTATGATCTTCTTCAAATTCTGAATCCAAATGATATGCATTCGAACTTTCTATTGCTCTTTTGGATAGAAGTGAGTATATCTTCCTACCCCTAATTTCTTTCTTGGTTGCAAGCTTATCATAAAAGTACTCATCCAACCCAATTCCCTTGATGCAACATGTATGATTGGAGCTTGCAGCCGAGTTTAAAGTGGACGAGGGATCAAATATTGCCCTTTTCAATGCATCAATACCAACTTCTGTGATATCATTCCCTCCGAGACATAATATCCTAAGCTTGTTGTTTCGTTTTAAAGCCCGTGCAATCAGGGTAGCATCATTGTCGTCAAGATGGTTAATTGTTAGATTGAGGTTTGTCAGTGGAGGATTAGTTGCAATATAATCTGGTATGTGTGTATTGCCCAATGTAACGACATTGTTATTGCAAAATCGAACTTTCTCATACTTGTCTCCTGACAGAAGCCTGCAAACAATAGCATGGCCATGATTACCTTGAGTGAAACATGAACTCATACCTATGGCCTTGAGATGTGAATGGTTATTAATCACCCCAGCTAAATCATTTGCATGCTGATTATTGCGAATGGGGATCCCATTCCAACGAAATACTCTCATCTGTGAATTGTCTTGCATGATTTTGGTGACGAAGTTCAGCTGATCACAGACTTGTACAAAGTCGGTATCATTAATATAAATATTCTTGACCTTTGTTGCCGCCAACGCCTGTGTAAACATATCAATTACCTCCGGTACTATTTGAATGTTGGTCAAATACAAGTTCTCTGGAGCATCAGGATAATTATATTCTTCAAGTGCATCTGTCAGCTGTCTCAAATGGGGTAGCAGAATATCATCATGGATCAAAATTGTATTCTCGTTCACATTCTCAAATATTGCTTCTAAACCAATCGATTGAATATAAAGTCCCCTCCTCATACAACATGTCATCCACTTGATTTTACTCAAGATTTTCTTTACTGCACGAGAGTAGGCGGCATTAAACCCTTGTTCAATCCAATAAGTGGCGGGAATATCTATTGATAAAGGGTACTCCCAATCATCAATTTTAGATACGACAACTTCCTCCCTGTCTGCCTTCAAACGATCAATCTCTTCTTGCATTTCACTCATCCAATTATCAGAATCATTTTGTCCATCCTGCAGATTCTCAATATCTTCTTCCATACTCTTCTTTTCAGATTCCTCCCTGTCTGCCTTCAAACGATCAATCTCCTCTTGCATTTCACTCATCATATTATCAGAATCATCTTGTCCATCCTGCATAATTTTAATATCTTCTTCCATATCCTTCTTTTGAGTTTTCAAACTATCAATCTCATCTTGCATCTTTATTATCTTCTTGTCCATATCAACTTTTAGTTGTACCATTTGTTGGGTCATATCATTTTTCATCTGCTCAAACATATCTATCAATACCCCGGTATTAACTTCATTTATAATTCTATTATTATCATCGGCCTTACGTCGTTTTGCAGCTTCTTGGCTCATCGTAATGTGTTAAATTATGTGTGATCAGTACGTATATAAAAACAAATTATGTACTATCTATGGTACTTAGTATCTTTTTTAAAGTGGTTTTGATGGTAAACAGCTAGCTACGAACAGTTTTTCTAGACACTATAAGGCGGCGACCTGTTACAATTATTGATACTATCTCTCTCAATCCCTTACTCTGATGCACCGACCACAATCCAAATCCAAATCAATAGTAAGGAGTAAGAAGTAAGAAGACTAAGCCTTCTCACTTCTCACTACTCTCATAAAGATACCGCAATCTTGAAGAAAAGTCAGCCACCACCAATTGAGAATCGTCACAACCAACTGGGGCGCACTGTATTGATAGCAAACATACAAGTGGAGGAGCTTATATTCTTATCTATCGATCATCTATGCATATCTAAAGGACTTGCAGTATTAGTTAACAAGATTATCACCACTCTAGCATCATACTAATATCTAAATTTTCTCCCTTTGATTGAGTGGATAAAATAACAACAAGTACTACCCTCTATCGACCCCTCTATTTGCACAATGAATTGCAACAATAGACTATTCACTTACATATGTATAATCATTATATGCTCACTCAGTTGTCCATTGGCGGCGGCCGGAGAAGCGACTGCTTCCACCAGCACAACCACAAAAAATGACAATGACAATGAGGAGTATTATAATCTCGAAGCAATGACAAATGAAGAGCTCGAAGAGATATGTACCTCACGTGGATTTGAATTAGTACATGAAACAGATGAGAATACTGGAGAGGAAATTGTTTATACACATCAAGATTATATAGATGCTGCTACTGAATGTTTACAAATTGAGGAAGATTTGTAAGTATCTATACATATGACTTTTGATCACATGATATGTCCAATTTTACATCACTCACTCCTATTCCACACACGCTTATGATGTCTTAAACCCCATATATATAAACATTAGGGAAAATATATTGGAAGGAAATCCGGAAATACTGGATGATATCAAGAAGGAAAGTGATAGGGTGAAGAAGGAGCGTGATAGATTGGCAAAGCAACTCAATAATCAACAGCAACAGCAACAGCAAGAAGAAGAGATACCAATCGAACAAGTTGACAATGTCGTCGACACAGAAACAACAAACAACAATGATAAAAAAGAGACGACAAACAAACCAACAATATCAAATCACGAAAAGGCACTAAACGAAGCAATCATGTCCGACAAAACCACCCAAACTAAATCAATACTAAATGCTTATCAAAATCAAAATCAACTTACATTTGATATTAAAGAAATTACTATTGAAGTGATACAACAGATTAAATCAGATGTAATGAAGGTAATTAACTTTGTCGCACCTGAGGGGAGTTATACAAGAGACGTCATAAGACAGATACAATCTGATATGATCAAAATGTATAATGTTGTAATATCCAAGGAGACAAGAGATAAACTTATACCATATATTGATCAAGCCAAGTTATCAATACAACAAACAGTTATACCTTCTTTGAAATCATTCAGTTTAGTAGTAAAGGAGTGGGGACTGACAACATTTGATATGGGTTGCAGATATGTCAAGGCATTAATGGATAAAGGAGATAATAGAGATGAGAAGAAGTCGGTAGAGGAGGAACAGGTGTCCGACAATAAGGAGAAGGCATCAACGACGACGAAAGAAGCTTAACAGTTAACAGTTATTAGACAGGAGTGGATTAAATGCATGACATGTGGATTACTATGATTAGATATGGTTCATGAACGACGACTCATCTCTCGATTTAGACAGCGAACATAATACCAACAAAGGCCATGATGCAAAACACCAAACTTCCAAGTAAAGTGGATGCACCCGAAGAAACATATTGGCATAAGTCATTCAATTCGTCAGATTGAAATATCTCCGACTTCTCTCCTTGATTTAGAGGATACTCTCGTCTATTAATTTTAGCTGTCCATGGTTGCCGCCGCCATTTCCTACGGCAGTACAGCTGATAGTAGGGACGGAAAGGAATACTACTATTCGTCTCATGATTGTTCATATTATGCCGAGTTTAGCCGCCGCTCTTCTCCATCTGATAGTTAGCAAATATTGAGAAGTTCAAGTGGGCGATAGTATTCTTTCCTCTTTTCTGACATATCTCAGACATTTCTTATGATTCAGCCGCAATGCTCACAAGATAAAAGAGGACTCAATTTAGCTGCCAATCTTGATGTTCAGCTGCTAGTAGGTTCCTCTCTTGTGTGGTAGGTACTATAAATAGAAGAAGATATGTATCAAGAAGTATTAACAAGGACGAATGAGGCAGTAGTGCTAATGACCGGGGTTTAAATGTGTATCAGGTACACAAAATTTATTTTTACAAGAAAAGAGCAACAACACAAGCAAGCTATGAATCCCATTTACATGTATCATAATCAGCCCCGGCAGTAATCAATAGAATTCCATTTCCAAATCTACTATTCTGATTGATAGCCTAATAATATGAAATGATAGATATTACTACTAATAAGATATCAATGGATGGATAATGATAGATGAGTATCAGTACAATATCAACAATCTCCATACCACAATTTCAATTACACGATTCTCTCCGTGGAACATTATCTCAGGGTATAATTAACCGTGTATCATTCTATAGTATATTACGAGATATTAATCAAGAGGTATTGGATAACTTTGATAGTGGCGGTGGTGGTAATCAGACTCAGTTGCAAACAAATATAGAAGAAGAACAGAATAGTATCCTTGTTATTTCGTGTTTGAATGATGACGATGATGATGAGAGCAATAATGAACCTCTTTTCAATATCGATGCATCAACTACTCGTCAACAGGGCATATTAATAGATGAAGAATGGTGGCTTGTATCTGTAATTGCATCACGTACACCCGAATCGATAAGGAATCAATCAACTGAATTGCTCCCCACATTCTTTGAAGCAATGGGCGAAAGTGATAACGATGACGAATCTCCTTCTAAAACAAAGTTATGGAAACCAAGTCAAAGTTGGTGGGATGCTAAGTCAGGAAAGAATCCGTGGGTAGAGCCTGTTGTACATGACAACCGATGGAGGTGAGACATATCAATGCACATATCTTATGCTCATGTCATACATGTCTCTCACCACTTCTCATTCTTTCTCTGTGTAGATATCTGTGGCCACTCATTCATTATCACAAATTCATTGCCAAATGTATCAAGAAGCTCAAACGAAATAACATTGATGTACAGACTTCGGTATCCAGCATATCTCTATTCCTCAGACAAGAAGTTTGCAGTGTATCAGATCATCTTGCCAACATGTCAAAGTATGATTCAGAGAGCTGGACATTAGCTCTTTCTCATTTCTCTGGATGGGTTGATAATGATCCACAAAGTATACACGTTGAAGAGACATTACGCAGTCTTGTTGCAAGTCAACAGCTAACCAACTTGCATGAAATAGCAAGTTTAAGATGTCAGATCGATGATACAATTCTTAAGGCAATATTGTATGCTTCCAATAATGAGACAGTTGGAGATAGTCATCATCGTCAGGAAGTACGACGTGCTAGAAGACAGCGTATGGAAGAATACTTTGGAGCGTTTTGTATGCAGCAATCTTCGAATGTTTCAACTGTCAGTGGCTCGGTGAATGATACAAGTACAATCTGGACTGACCAACATCATCCTTCCTACTGGAGTAGTAGTAATCATGCACGGCATCATTCTCTACCCGCCACACCAAGTACACAAGATGTGCCGGTTTACTCCAATACACCGCCGTATCATTCAATCAATACACCACCACTCCGACAAGATTACAATAGAAGCATGGCTAGTGATACAAGCTGGAGTAGTCATTCGGCATCTTTTCACTATCCTCATCATCAATATGCACCGCCAGCATACCCCCCTCTCCAACAAGGGACGCCATATTATCCTCAGTATTCTCACCAAGAGTATTTGCAACATCCACAACAGCAGTATCCACAGTATCAATACCCACCATCATCTCAACAATATACATACCCTCGTCCTGATCCACAACAATATCACCATCGAATGGCCAGTGACACAAGCTTCAGTACAGTATATCCACAGCAGCAATATCCTTCTCCCCACCCCCATCAAACACAACGACAAACACCCCATGCCAGCCGTCCACTTTCAAGAGGAGAAGACCCCCCAGGACACTACCAAGCACCTTCTTCAGACTATGGCGGTTTACAGTATCAACAGCAGCAATATCCTACTCCGACTAGGCCACCTCAAGAAGATCACCAAGAGGGTAATAGAGGCAGTAGACGACGCCGACAATATCAAGGCGGTCCTCCTATATGAGCCTCATGAACCCAAGAGATTGAGATTTGATAAGTCCATAGAAGTACTGGTAGTGGGGTAGCGCCAACGGCACCCACGGCCATAGAGGAGAAGATAAGCATTGCTCACATCTTGATTCGCAACTCTGAAGAAGAGAGGATTTGACAGAGCTGCTTGCTATCGAATATGTTGTGATTATATTGCCTACTACCCTCCTCAAGTGGGTCGTCCTACCTACCTCTGCAGGTGTATTGGGCAACAACATAATGGCCATCAACACGGCACCAGATCAAGCAATGAAGCAGGGAAGTCAAGGCAGTTTATTTCTCGAGCATGGGAAAGGATACCGCCGATACCATGAGAGAAACAACAAAGAACTCGACTCTTCCAAGAGCAGATCAACATCATTTCGATAAGGATTATAAGTAATTGAATGCATAAAATAGCTCGACAATGTTTATATTAAATGCCAATCTATCCTCCCCATTTAGCCCCCTGTCGATCATGACTTTTCCCTTTTCCCTACCTTTTCCCAAACATACACTCACAACTTTTTAAATGAGAGTGTACAAGGCATACTCCAAGTAGAACAGATCCCAAATATGTTTGTAATATGTCTTAATTGATGCCAATTTCTCTGGCACCAGCTCTTTAAATCGAATCAGTAACATACTAGCCAACAAGGCATGTCCACCAACCATGGGTATCATATTGAATGTTCCAGCCTTACTTAATAATCCCGTAGCAATAGCATGCATATAATTCAAGAATAGACACAATGTTGCACCATTGGCAATCTTGGCAACACCAACTTTAGTAGCAAATGTTGATATATTGTATGCCTTATCACCTTCCACATCTGGTAAATCTTTAGTAATTGCAATAACTGATGCAAATGCTGTCATGAACCGGGCGATGAATGATACCTTTGGACTCCATGCAAATGGTGCACCGATGGCATCTTTCACTGCATAGTAAACGCCAAAGTTTAGTAAGAATCCACGTACTGTTGCGATTGTTAAGCCGGCTGCTAATGGATTGCGCTTCGTTCGGAATGGTGGTACTGAATAGATTGCACCGAGTGTCCATCCTACCATGTATAGCTTGAAGAGTAGGATTGGGAAGAAGTTGTATCTTTTGATGTATTGCAATTTGTTTTCATTGTTCGTGTGTGATTTGTATAATAGTTGGAGAGATATGAGAAATGAGCATATGATATGCACAACAAAAGTCATAATTTAACACAAGCAAAATAACTTACACAATGGCAGGTCCAACAATACCACTAAAACCAACAGCACCCCAAGCAACCTTATTACTCATCTCACCACTAGCAACAGGTAAAAATGGTTTATTCAATACATCAATATCCTTATCAAATATTTGATTAATACCAACAATGAATGCATTACCCAATAATAAGGCAATCATACCAATTACAGCACGGGGTAATAATATATTCCAATTAGCATTGGCAATAGCTCCCGGTGTATCGATTAATGCACGTGTCGTGCCCGCGATGGATGCTAGGATTGTACCACGGATTGTATGTGGACGTGTGAATTTATATAAGGCATTTAATTTGGCACGGGTTGATCCTGATTCGATTGCTTTTTTAGAATTCTCGATTGCATTTGGATCAAAGTCTCCTTCTACTGCTTTTAATAATGATGTAGATTTAGATCTGGAGTATATTCTAGACTGGTATGATTTACTTATATGCGAGGAAGAGGAAGGTGTTGTCAATCTGCTGCTCGTTCTTCGATGTGATAATCTGACTGTCGATAAGGATACCGCTGGATGAACACAGCATATGAGCAGCAAGGCTGCAGATATGGAAACTAACTGTTGTCTAGATATCATCCTAATGTTATTATTGTTATGCTGATTTATAGTACTATGCTGCAATTAATAGAAGGTGTCAATAGTGTCGAGTCAGTGTAAAACAGTACGATAATTAAGAGTGAAGAGAAAAAATGACATGGTATCCTTCAAGGTATCCTTTTATTTGCTAGGCTGCACCCCCCAATCATAGGTAGGATAAAAGGGAATGGGCTCAAGCTCATCATTTTCAGTAATTTAGAGTTACATAAGTGTTCTCTACTTTCTACCTAACATAACCTGTACTCCTATCTTTTGTTTCTCACTCTGTTCCTGCCACAATCAGATCACTAATCTCTTCACTAATCAAGTCACCAATATCACACGAATCACCAACTACAATTGTATCATCATTAGGATTCAGACTACCGAGTACATTCACACCATTCTGACTCATAGCTGAGCAGGAATTGCTGTATACTTTTCCATCACAACCACACACAGGTTTAAACAGCGTCATACAGGAGAAATGAGATCCATATTCAGTACATGTTAGATGTGGACGATTTCGTTGATAGTTGCTATCCTCACCGCAGAGGCCCGGTGGAAACTTGCAATAGTACTTGTCTGTATTGACACATGGTTTATCATCAGAGCAATGGTTGCCTCCCTCACATTCGCCATCATGCCATACATTAACTCCCTTTCCATTTGCCATACATTTATTACCATGAGTTTTTCGATCACAGCCACATACCGGTTCATGTTGCATTGTACAAGTAGTGGGTTTCAATTGACACGAACCTTCTCCGATATCACATTGCCCCGCGGGTATAGAGCAAAAGTTCTTAGATGATTCACATGGCGTTGACCAACTATATTCATATCCAGAACCAGTGTCACAAAAGTTGTCAACCTCACTTGTACTACGATTTGCATGATGTTGATCACTTGATGAGTTCATAGGTGGGCCACGGTTAGTATGCTGTGGTCCTCTTGATCCAGATTGAGGATCGATTGATGTTGATTCCTTCTTCATTAGTTCTACTACTTTGTCATCATCAACTTTAACTACTGCTGAAATAGAAACCTCTTCCTGAACTTCTGGTGGTGGGCCATTACCGTTATTACCATTAGCACAATCATTTAAACCACATCCATCATCAAGAGAAAGCTTACTTCCTGGATGTAAATTGCAAAGTACATTCTTTCCATTCTTGTATGCATAACAAGAGTTGACGTATACTACACCATCACAACTACAGACCTTGTTCAAACTTTGAATACAAAACATATCATCATCGTAACTGGTGCATACTCCCGACTTTGTGGTATCTGCACATTCACCAATCTCTTTCTTGCAAAAGTACCAACTTGGATTGCCGCATCGAGATTTAGAACAATCTTGCCCTTCAATATCTGATAATATATTGTTATGTATTGCAACATCTACTATAGACGAGGAAGAGTATCCTCTTGTACCTCCTTCTGCCATAGTTGTTGGTAACAAAAACAAAGAAGTGGCGACCAATATTGATGATGCAAAAGATAATCCAACCATTTTTTATGAATGACTTGAATGAGTGGTGCGAGGATGATTTGCAATACTCTGTACTACCCGATTTGTCGAGATAAGTGATTTGCCTCCTAATTGAGAGTTAGTATATAATAATAACAAAAGTATATGGTATGATATGAGATATGAGCCGCACCCTGCCGCCAGGCCGCCAGCCGGACTACCAACTACCATCAAGAACTCTTTATGTCTTAGATTTGCGGTATCCTTTTTTGACTCTCCTGGCGGCCTCACGCACTACGCCACTTCTCAGATCGTCCGCCTCCTATGCAATCTATATATGATTACTGCCGATCAATCACATACTGGTTGAAGTACATGTTGCTTGGTTTGGTCTAATTCGCCGTGTAGGCTAATAATACCATAGTTTAAAAGATACCGAGTAATTTTCTCTCAGATATTGGCTCAAATCAAAACGCAACATCTCTTCTCTCTCACTCTAGTACTATCGATCCTCCTAGCAATCTAAATATATTGGTTGATAGTTAAAGAGGATATGACCGAGCTACTTTAATACACAAACAAACTATCCCCACCTACCTAATACTATATACTTTACATGCTTACTTTTTCTTCTTGTCTTTCCCATTCCTCAATCTCCGCATGAGTTGATTCTTCCTCTGATTAACACTAACACCATCTAAATCCTTAGCTTCTCCTAGTTTAACCCCCGGTGCATACATATTAGGAAATACGAAACCACCAGCCAAAATTGCATCGAGATGTGTCATGTTAGGGTTCTGTCTCTTGGCATCGACTGCCTTGTTCATTCGTATGTCTCCTGTTCTGCCAGGATGGGTCTTGACCTTGAACTTCACTCCTTCTACTTTAGTTCCAGCGGGCTTTGATGATGCTGAGACTGAGCTCTTTTTACTTAAGTTGACTTCAGTGGTATCTGATCTTTTCCCTTCCTCTACTATTGGGCTTAACTTGCTTGAGGTTGATTTAGAAGTACTCTCACTTTGATCTGCCGTACTGAAATCTGATATGTTTCCCAACTCTGGTGCGGTCGGATTAGTTGTTGAGCTGCTCTTTGGTGGTAGTTTTGAATCCGATGCCACACTGACATCGGATATGTTCCCTTCTTGGCTTGTCCCGCCGTTGACTTCTGACACTATATTATCAGCCTGCCCTTCTATTGCAAGCCTAGCTTTGACCAGCTCTTCTAAAGATACATGAAGTGATCCTCCCATATTGTCTGGTATAGCACTTGCTGGTAATGAACAAGCGGCTAGACTTTCTAACAAACTATTGCTTGACCCATAATGAAGTGTCAGCAATTGTCTTGACCTTAAGGATAACATAGCCTTTACTGCTGGGGCTACAAGAGGGAAATTAACAGGATTGCACACATGTGATGCTTGTCGTTTAACTGGAAATGTACTTTCCGCAGATTTGATAACCGCTTGAGAACAAAGATAATAAGGAAATTGTATTAGACGACACCCAGGTTAACATACACTGGAGAACCTGACGAGGAAAGAATATAACTTACCTAAATATACCTTTGGTTGAAAGTGACATAGCTTGGCGTCTTGCCCATTAGATAAGACTATAAATCCATTCTAAGTTTAGTGGATTGATGAGGGGTGTTGAGAGAAACAAGAATGTCAGATATGTGCCAAACAAATGATCATTAATGTAACTCCCAAAACTCACCTTCCGACAGCTTGGTCTCTCCATTGCAACATGTATCAAATACCACCACAATTGGATCACCTAATAGTATATTGGAAACAGAGAAATTTGGTTAATACAATACTACATAGAAGCAACCAACTATATAAAGTTAGAATAAGTCCAAAATACACATACCTTGTCTGGATCTCCATCGCCTCTCAGAGAAAGATTAGCATAAATAATTGATCGTCCTCTATCATCAAGCTCGGGTAGTAGAACTAATATACCCCTTTTAACAAGATCTATATTATCTTTCATTGCTCCTAAGTAAAATATCGGACAAAAAGAAAAGTGTCAGAAAAAAAGTGCATATGATTTGCACGAAATATGAGAATACCTTCTTCAGTATAGACATAGATCTACATACCGTATAACGTCAGCGGGAGAATATAATCATCACCAAATACCTTATGCCGAGTATTCCAATATCGTACCAGCCTCGTTAAAGCATGCTGTGTATGTACGTTTAGGACAGCACAGACATGAAAAATATATGAGAGATTTGCAATTGCAATGTAAAACGTTCATATGCATCAAATACGCCCATCTAACCTACTCACATCAACATTATAATTCTCTACATATAAGAACCCTAATAAATGATCATCGTTCACTATATCGGTAACTTGTTGAGCATAAACTAGTGACGATTTTAAACCATGGGGTAAATTAAATAACTTCTCTTTAAGTTGCAATAGGGATGTAGTTTTGACAATTTCCTCGTCTATTGCTGATAGTCGTGTACTATAAAGCTGATCATCATCGTTGTTAGCATAGTTTGATATTGCAAATGGCTTATATGATGTGCTACTATTCTTACTGTCTGATGATGATGACATAATTTTAGCTAAGGGATTCCGGAGTTTTTGATATATGTTGTGATTGTGATGTCTATATTGTGATTATTATAAACTGGCCGCCGATCTGGATAGCCGGTGAAACGCGGAATTATGTAGCACTGCAATATGAATATAGAGTCTTCTTCTCTTACAGCTTCCGAACTTCTAACCTATTGATAGCATTACAGATTCATTGTAGCTGTCGTACCCGAATAGAGAGACTCTTCGAGAGTCGTGGCAGCTTCACTGTTCACCTGAATAGGGATAATCCCTAAACGCAAGATACACATCGGCATGCTAAATTAGCATGATGAGACTTTGAATAAATGACCGCCGAACGAAAGTTGAAGGGGGATCACACGGAATAGCCTCATACTTCTACGACCTTGAAGGCAGGTTATATATAATGAGCTACAGACGGAGAGTAGTAGAGTATTCAGTATCATCAGTCGCCGTCCGTCGTCGAGAGGCTAGATAAGGATACTCAATAGAGAATCTATTGCAATAGAAACCAAAAAGATATAAAGAATGGGTCTCATACGAAAAAATAAGAAAGAGTATGATGGACCAGCCAACAATACGACTGCAATTGAAGTACAAACTTCAGCTGCAATGCAAGCATTGGCAATGAAAGATAAACAATATGATAACAAATTGCAATCGTCTAATGATATTGGTCGTAGAAGGTCATCGTCAAGTGGTGATCAAATTAGATCAAGTACTCAACAACAACAGAGACGAACATCTGAATCATCATCGTCTAATAGTAAACAACAGCCATTGGCATCGGGTATATCATCAAGACGAACATCAACTAAAGTTCAAAATCACTTACCGGCACATATGATGACCTCTCCCATAATTGAAGAGGATACTACTACTGCAAAGCAGCAATCTAGAAATCGGGGCAGTACTAACAACTATAACAGAAGAGACCCGTCTAATAATAGTAAGGATATACCAACAAATCTAATATCATTTGATACGAATAATGACAATGTTAGTGTTATAAGCGGCACACAGTCTATAATGACTTCTAATATAAAATCTCGCAGCCAACAATCTCTTCCACAACAATCATCTCAAACATCTCATCAAAAATTCAATACAAAGAGAAGAGAACTTAAACCACAATTACCAATGGAACATGACGGGGGTGTGTTATGTATCTGTGGTGTACCATCCATATCTATTAATAAGTTTAATGAAGTGGAGGAGAGTATAGAACGACATAGATTTTTAAGTGGTAGTGCCGATGGTCGAGTGAAATTATGGGAAGGTTAGTTTTATTTGTTCTCGTTTGTTTTTGTTGATGGGGTGTATATGTTAGATCGATTGGAGAGCAACATGAATACTTATACACTCATCTAAATTCTTATTCTTATTCTCCCTCTTTCCTAATATCCCCTCATAAAACAGTTGTTGAAACACCAGATAAGAAACTTAATCCAAGATTATTAAAAACCTATGTCGGTCATTCGGGATATGTCCATTCCATTGCAATCTTAGGTACGGCATATGATCCAACTACCCTACTGAATAATAATACAACAGAGAATGGAAGTTCATTACTTGGTGCCATGGGTGGGGCATGGGCACGATCCGATCCAACAGGTAAACGTCCCAACTTTATGAAGTCAACATCCATCGGAGAGGATACTACTGATACACAAAGTCAAACTAGTAGGGGTAGTCGAGGAAGCGGTAGTGGTGATTATTACAATAATGATTCACCCCGCTCGGCATCCAAACGGAGTATACAATTACCACAGTTAAGTAAACGAAGATCAAGTCAATCTAGTTTGGGTAGCTGTTCCAGTGGTGATAGAAGACATTCACATCAGTCACAGCAACAGCAGCCACGGAAACGATTATTCTTCGTCTCGGCTAGTAGAGATAATACATTACGGATATGGCCGATAGATGACCATACTAATTCTTCTCATCAGCATAATAACAAGGAAGGTATGTTTGATAGATCAGCAACAAGTATACTAGATGATTCAAGTGATCGTTCCAATGAAGGACAACAGTTACAACAAAATAATAGAGAAGATCCATTATCCAAGGGTATTAAACTACGTGGACATCAATTTGGTAAGAATAATATAGGTGGGGTGTTGTGTGTATGTGCCGTACCATCATTGGCACCCGAGGACAATCAGAATGATTTTGCTGAGGATCATCATGGACGGAGTTCCAATAGTTTAAACTTTTTAGATCACAGTGGTAAAAGCAGTGGCGATGAGGATAATCTATCATCATCAAGGTTGAGTAGACGTACAAGTGCGGGACAGTTTGCATCAGGCGGGTGTGATGGTTGTATACGAATATGGGATGTTAGGTCAGCACTCAACTTGACGAATGTTAAGAAATTACCCAAGTCTGTTAAGGAAGCAAAAGGTAAACGATTGCAGGAGTTACAATGTGAGGGAATGTATGCCACGGTACAGTTGCAATGTATTAAACCACCTGCCGCACCTGGATCATCGAGGAATAAGACGTCGACCAACGAGACTCGTTTCCCGGCCGCGATTACTTCGTTGGTGTGTACACATCGTGGTAAATCACATCACATGAATGATGGCGGTGGTATCATACCAAGTGATGTAGACGTGTCAATGTTTGCCGGCGATGCATCGGGTACTATCAGACGATATAGTCGTATGAATGAATGTGGATCAGGCCACGTCAATGGTGCCATTTGGTGGGGATGTACGGGTATATTTGCGGGGCATAGTATGTCAATAACAAGCATGTCTATGCTCATATCATGCAAATTGATGCCACTGCTTTGTCCCAATGTCGATGTGGATGATGCTGAAACTGGTATCATGCTTGTTTCTAGTTCAGATGATGGAAGTGTACGTGTTTGGGATGCATTCGATATACGGATTAAACATCAAGGAGGCGGCGGTGCTACATTAGTAGATGCATCTGATAGAAGTGATGATGAATATGTCATCACGGCTAGTGGTCGGATACCGAAACGTAAAGCAATGTGGGAGATTGAATTGAATGAGGGATCAGGACCAGGTGACGACTCTTCTTTGTCTACCACCAATTATCGACACCCTTCCGCTGCCTCAGTTAATGCCTCTACGTCAAATCGAGGTGGTCGTATTGGGGTTACATCACTATCTACCCTCCACTCTGGCACATTGATGGCAGCGGGCACTACCGACGGAGCTATACGGATGTGGAATGTATCTAGCGGAATGTACGAAGGTGCTTATAACCTTGGCAGAAATGTACAAATTTGGAGCTTAGATACCATATCAGAAGAGCTAGACCGTAATAATGACGATGACTCTTCTGATAGTGGCAATGAAGATGATACACATTTCCTATCGAAGATGATTGAGGATAAAAAGAATAGAATTGGTATCATTGCATCGGGAGATAATAGAGGTAGGATCCGAGTTCTGCGGAAGTGTTTCTAAAGCTTGTGTGTTAATTGAATTATAGATAGGATAAGACAAGTAGGATAGAGTGTAGAACTTTTGACTAGAATCGGATCCACTTATTTGGTTCACCTATGTATTCTAGTCTCCTAGTAGCTCATCCAACTCATTCCAAACCTCCATAGGTGGTGGTGCAGCACAGAAGGAATTATCCAAGGCAGATGATTTTGTATCGTTGTTGTCTTTAAGCTTTATTAAAGATGCTTCTCTCATTGATTGTCTCAAACAACGGTTCATTGCGGACTAGAGTGGAGAAGAAAGATGAGACGGTTAGACAACCCTTACCAAATACTTTGTACACATCTTATGCACAATTTAAGCCACTTACCGTATACAACTCTTCTTCGTCGTCTAGGAGATGCCACTTATGAGTGAATTCACCCGGTCTCTCACCCACATCAACAACTCTAAAGCCTATACCATTTGTCTCACCATTTGACAGTTCATCTGATATGTCACTGTACAGATTCATACTCAACGGGCCGGTAACGATCATGGGCATTCCCCACGATGTCGCGGTGACAACATTCTGATGAAAGTGACCACTGAAGCAGGCAGTCACGTCATACTTTTTGAACAAAGCCATTGCAACTCTCCTCTGTTCAAGTGGTATTGTGAAGTAGCTGTCAGCGAAGCTACTTCCTGGTGGACCCCAACCTGTCGGTGCTCCACTGTATGAAGTAATCTCATCATCTGCCTCTTCTTCATGCTTGAGGAACCATGGAAAATGGCCTGGAAGTTGCGCGTTTCATAGTCCATGAAGTTGAAGAGAGATTGAAATAACTTTTGTTAGTGCATATAGTTTGACAGGGCAATCGACTAAAGGCAATGGAAGACCAAGCAAGTAACCAAATCACCGAGACTTCATATTAAACACACGAATTCACACAACAAAACAATACAAATGCGGACTTTCCGTACACAAAGATATGACTGGCATCATTCTCTCTACCATAAATCAATCGTTCTTCCATCCATTGAAGTTGCTCCTCAAAGAGATCAGGAGCACCCGTTGGGTTAGAGAAGAGGCAATTGTTCAGGCATATGTTATAAGTTCCGTTTGCCCAGAAGCTAAGAGATAAGTGGTATAAGTTAGAAAAGAATCGAGAAGCAAGGTCGGTACAATCATACATATCAAACATACTAACCTTAGATAATCATCACCAAAACTCGAAGTCCAATGTTCAATCGACTCTCTGCTTGGTCTATTCCCCACATCGTGGTTCCCACATAGACATACCAATGCAATATCAGCATCTAACCCTGCCCATACTCTTTTGAAGTCGTTCACTTGTTGCTGAAATACAAGATTACGCTCCCAACCTTGCATGACCTTCTTCCATGAGGCAATAGCCCCACTAAAACTGGATTCTGTATCAACCAAGTCACCACATACACAAACAAAGAGAGGTCTATTGCATCCAGTCATTGCATTAATCTGCTTTACGCACTTTCGACTAATCTCTATCTCAGAGCTCCAGTTGGGGTACTCCATGGCAAAGCCTGGTATTTAGTATAAGTCATTAGAAGACTTGTAACATAGCAAGGCAAACACTAGAATATCTCGCACATAGTACAAATAGCACAAACCAATTTCAAACATTTCTCTTACCGTCCATGAGGATGCCAAATTGTGTATCTGCCGCTATAATAAACCGATGCCCACCCTTCCTACTTCTATACTTCTCAGTTGTTACTTCCTCTTCTTTGCATTCCATACATGTCAATTGACTTCGTTCCATTAACCATGGACAACTATACAATTCACTAGGTTGTTTTAATGACGGATGAACTAGGGTATGTTGATACTGTGCGTTACCAAATCGATGTGCATATAAATGAAATCGACGTGATAATACCACTTGTTTTAGTGAATACTTTGGATGATTTGATAATGCCTCATATTGTTCAATAATACGTGCCAAATTTGGTTTACGCACGTAGGAGATATCTTCCACATCCATATCTTCTTTTGATTCATCATTATTGGTATCATCATCTAATGTGGTCGTCTTTCGTTTATTGAATAAGGATATGGTACTGGTACCCTTGGCAATTGATAATGCTCGTGTACTCATACGTTTATTATATAACATGAACTTTGAATCACCTCGTAGACTATTCATACGTTGTTGTGGTAAACAGTACTCGTCGGACTTTTGTACACCTAACACACCATCATTTGATTGATCAAGACGTGAACGGAACTTGGCTGCCATTAGTTGTACTTTCACTGTTGTGGATCCGATCATATCATTACTGGACATGACATCATCTTGAGGACGAGGCTTGACAGGAGGAGGAGTAGATTCAACATCTTGAGGTGGTGGTACTCCCTCCTGAGTTGTTGTTGTTCCTTCTTTGGTATTATCCTGCAGTTGTTCTGTTATAGTTTCGGGCAATTCATATACAGCTACACTTCCCCTTCGTCCTCTATGTTTTCCTTCCTGCTCGTCCTCTTCTTCGTCTGCTTCTTCGACAATATGTAACCTGGCTAATCCATCCTGGACGGTATTCTTAATAACATGACCAACCTTTCCAACAGTCTTACCAACAACATGTTTCTTCTTATCATCTTCAGTATGACAGGATGGTAAATTTAATGTCTTTCGTATATGCCTCTGTTCTAACCCTAACCGTTGTTTCTCCTCATTTGATAAACAGCTACCATCGGCACATCCGGGTATATCACTAATCTTTTTATGTGCCTCGGATAATCGTGCATTTGTTATTGCACACTCATCTGCTTTGTATATTCTATATCGGTATGCTCTATATCATCATCGACGCCCTGCAAGTTACGAGATTCGGAGGTACGCTGGAAGACAAGGAGAGGAGATAATTACATTTGTCGTCAATATGTTAGTACATATGATACGCAAGGGCAATCAGCGGCAAGCTAAGGTCAAATAAAGCAGTCAAGACGTTGAGACTTTATATTGAACAATAGATACAAACACGGACTTTCCTGGAGTGTTGATCTTCTGCAATTTGGTTTATCACAATTTCGAACGTTAAGGGCCGATAACCGATGTTGTATTACTGCATTTGCAAGATTTCCGTAAACCATTGTTGACTATTATGGTGCTATGTTGTATTGTATTATAAGTACAAGGTTGGGGGGGGCATGCACCAGAAAGAGGGTTGGTACGACCCCGTGGATAGGGGTGGGGGGGCATTTGCAATATATATAAGCATTTGATTGGATATAACAATTACCCTATTCCTTTATATACCTGTTGTCAATATCACCAACGCTTAGCTTACGACGCTACATATATTCAATTTTCAATTGATGGTGGTCTACGCTGGGTTTGGTATCCTTTGGTATCCTTCTTACTTCTGAATCTCTTACAACTTGTAGTGTGATAAGTTTTCTCAGTTGTTTGTATATGTATGCATAAAAGAGACTAAGTATATAATCAAGAACTAGTTTAGATCCCCAAACAACTTTGTTGCAAAGTTGCAGTATCTCTTCTTTCCTTCTTTGTAGAGCTCTATTGTTTCTTCATCTGTCGTTGGCTTTATCATCTCATCCTCCATCTCAATAGACTGCCTTAGTATGTATTCTTCCATTGATAGCTTTCCGTGTGTCATTTTTGTACCTTCAACTGCAGCACCTACCTGAAAAGCCGCCCCAAGAGCAGCACTCTCCTTCTCTTTTGGAAATCTCAAGTCTATTCTTAAGACATCTGCCAACATTTGACGCCACAACCGATTGTGAGATCCACCACCAACTACCAAAAGACAAGTAGGTTGAAATCCATCCCCGCATGCCTGTTTCATTGTTGATACCCCCTCTGCAAGTAGGTAGGTTATACCCTCCATTGCTGTACGATATATCATACCAGCCATCGGGTTAAGAGGTCTTTCTTCTGCAGTATGCAATGCTGATGTGCTTGTTGCTGCCTTAGCCATGTTTGATGCAGTAAGACCAAGTAATGCACCCGAGGCATGAGGCCAATCGGGAGTTCGTTCACCTGGTGTAAGGTAAGGCAAGAATGTGATGCCATGACAACCAGCTGGATGTTACATTGCCATTTTCGTTGCCTCCTCATGTGTCCATATCTTGTGATTGTCACTCTCGCATTCATCATTAACCCCTCTTCCATTAAAGAATGAATCAAGTACCGAATTTAATACACCCGTGCAGCTCATGATGCAAACTAAGGGTAGATACCTCCCAGAAGCATCGGCGAATGGTGCAACTTTTGATGATGGAGGTGAATGACTTACACCAAATATAGTACCTGAAGTACCCAACGATAATACTGCCATACCTGGTTCTACACATCCTACTCCGAGGGCACTACACATATTATCTCCACTACCAACTGATATGGGTATATATGGTGTACTTGATTGATCGTTTGGCAGTAATCCTATATCTTTCATCCATTGTAATGATAAACTTCCACATATGTCTAATGGTTCAAGAATTGTTGGCAGTGCCTTTGCATATCGTCCTGTTGGATCAATAGCATTGGTCAATTCCATACAATATTGATTTGTAAATACATCAAACACGCCACTGCCAGACGCGTCACCTCGATCTGTTGTTGGTTGTATCTCATCTAAACAAGAAGTTGTATTATTATCATCATGAACACCTCTTAGTACTAAATTGACATAATCATGTGGTAATACACACCAACGAACATAAATCCTGGCAATACATGATTCCATTTCCCATCACAACATTTTTGTATCCATTCTGCTTCTTCAGATGCTTCTACATCACACCATAGTTTAGCTGGTCGTAATGGTTTATAATTAGCATCTAACAATACCATACCATGTTGTTGACCAGAGATACCAATACCAGAGAGTACATATCTTGTGTTATCGTAATCATTATCGTCATCATTATCGATAGATGGAGCAACCAAATCAATCTTTGATACCAATTCTTTCAATGTATATCGCACGGCAATAATCCAATCATTTGGATCTTGTTCAGCCCGTCCCATGACGCCATTGTTGGGTAGTAGATTATAACTTGATGATGATCGAGCTAGAATTTTACCTTTAGCATGAGATGAAGATGGGAGGTAGGCGATTGCTTTTGTTCCTTGGGTGCCCACGTCTATACCTATAAACACATTCACCATTGATATAGATATTATAATGATGTACTTTCATAACGATATCATCTGTCCTTCCTACTCTAATACTTATGCCTGCTCTGGCAGGTGCAGTTTACCCAATGTTAGGTGTATGAATACGATAAGTGTCTTACGATACGCCGTACGCCAGAAGGTAGATCAAAACCACTTCATTGTATGGTCGGTTCGGTTGTACCTATGATACCACGATATCTAATTGAGTAGAAAAGTCTGGGTGCATTGCATTAGTTTTTCTGAAAGCATCATCAAGTGTTAGTAGCTGTATATTGGTGCTGCTTATTAGACCACATAATTAATACTACAATATTGTATGCATCATTCATTGCTAATTTCAAAATAGATCATCAAAACAATAACAAATTATTATAGAGCACACTAATGATGCTCATAAAATGATGGCGTTACAATAATAAAATCTTTAATTGATGGTGCTGTCATCTGAAGGGTTACATTTGCTAAGTAATGTTGCTGTATGGCGTCATGACTTTGAGACGATTAATGATAAGAATGTTGCTATGTGGCACCGTTACTACACTGATGTAATTAATTTTTATATCATGAAGG
>Ga0214477_100048_pt1 | contig 70926 bp, 70 predicted proteins | sample M1_20Mar14CPVII9_FD_165058 | JGI IMG/M metagenome (GOLD analysis project Ga0214477, IMG submission 165058) | Marine eukaryotic communities from Monterey Bay, California, United States - M1_20Mar14CPVII9sort6BwellC16 | ecosystem: Environmental > Aquatic > Marine > Unclassified | place: USA...
TCAAGTGGGCTGCCGGACAATGTATGGCCATAGCGCAAAGGCATGCATCACTCTCTTTCTTAGATATTGATGTTTTGCCATTGTATATGTATATGAAAGGACAATGGACACCATCAGCACCATTGTATGGCCCTCCATCACACTTTTGCGTCCACTTGTTGGCGGTTCTCTTGCCTCAGATGACATACTTGGGTCAGATTTTCAAAATGATCGAGCCGGCTGCCGGACAATGCATGGCCATAGCGCAAAGGCATGCATCACTCTCTTTCTTAGATATTGATGTTTTGCCATTGTATATGTATATTAAAGGACAATGGACACCATCAGCACCATTGTATGGCCCTCCATCACACTTTTGCGTCCACTTGTTGGCGGTTCTCTTGCCTCAGATACTTGGGTCAGATTTTCGAAATGATCGAGCCGGCTGCCGGACAATGTATGGCCATAGCGCAAAGGCATGCATCACTCTCTTTCTTAAATATTGATGTTTTGCCATTGTATATGTATATGAAAGGACAATGGACACCATCAGCACCATTGTATGGCCCTCCATCACACTTTTGCGTCCACTTGTTGGCGGTTCTCTTGCCTCAGATATTTTGGGTCAGTCAGATTTTCTAAATCGAGCCGGCTGCTGGACAATGTTGAGCCATCAGGTGGTGATATGTCATTCTTTTGCTTAGATATTGATGTTTTGCCATTGTATCAGCAGAGAACATTAGATTAACACACCACTAACACCCAATCTGATTTCATATGTGGTTAGGTACAAGTACAAAAGAATCAAGATTAATTGTCAAGATTTTCTTATTTTCTCCACCCTTTTAAAACACTGAAATGCAACATGCAAGCCAAGTTTCTTATTAGAAATGGATTGATGGCATCAAGTAGACCACAACAGAATGTTCACTGACTGAAAAATACCTAATATTGAGAGAGTTACATTTTGTTAGTAAAAAAAGCTTACGGTGTGAAGTTTAGTGGATGGAAGAAATGTCTTTCTTATTAGTGAGAAACATTTCTTCTCGCCATCACCATTCATTCAATCGAGCTGTGCTGTCCACATGGTTGTGTGCTCTTACCTAGGTAATATCATACTCTAAACATGATGGATTGCAATAGGTAGACTATATTAGCGTTGGCAATTAGTCATGTATAAGTATCAGGAGGGCAACAACTTAACTTATTTGGTAAGTAAATAGTTAATCATTACTTAACACATACTGATGTGTGGTGTTGTTAGCACCATTGCATTTAGTATGTAGTAGAATATTTATATTATTCACAATGATTATCAACCAGATTAGCTCTATCGGATGGTAAGTGCATAATTGCATTTATATGAACTAAAATGTTGTCTCGCACTGCCCTGGGATATATATAATAAGTCTTTCACTCTCTTATCTCTCACATATCATGGTGAATCTATTACACAAACCCCAAAACAATTTCAGTATCCAAAAACATGACGATTAATCTTGCATGTATTATATGAGTGAATAATATATATCAATATGTTTGTATTCAAACATAATATCCCCATGACGAACTAGTACTTTTTTTCTGAACCTTTTTGATGAAAATCTTATCGGTTTGTATTCTCCGAGGGATGGTTTATTGTAGTATATTATATTATGAGTATCTGAGTATAGCTGACTTTTTCTTTCTGCATTATTTCTATGCATAGACGGAAAGCATACCATGTGGTCGGCCGGCCCTTCATTCCATAAATTATCAACTATTGCAATGGTGTAAGTAGTTAATAATTAATTTGTGCACATGTGATATGTGTTGAAACCACCGAAACGATGATGAAGTTTACTTTAAACACTCTGAACACATCTTATCTTGTGTTGTGAAGTCTATATCCAATTGATACTCCTGATGTTTCTTAGACACAAAGACGTTCCATTTCAATTGTTATTTCTTGAATTAACACTAACACTCCTGTTTTTCATCTGACACTCAGTGTAATTATTAGATGACTAGTTTGTTGAGGAACTAGATATGGCTGATGACAATAATAGTGGTAATATTGAGGATGGCAATATCATAGGGCTACACAGCCTTCTCACACATACAATTAGTGATTGGGGTATTATACATCGGTATATTAAACGTCATCCTTCAAAGGCTCAAGAGCGATATTATAGGAATGAGTCTCCATTGCAATTAGCTTTAAGGGCCAGAGAAAGAAGGAGTAGAGTAGGATTAACAAGCAAAGGCGGATCAGAAGCAATTGGACGAATGCATGTATTGCAAGCGCTTGCCGATGCCGACCCTTCCTCAATCCACAGTCGTGATTCTGAAGGTAAAGCATGCCTGAATTGATATGTCTCACTTTGTAATGTGAGTGATAAACACACCAATCTCCTAAACTAACTATATTATTGCACCCTGCAATTATAATTATTAATAGGTCGCACTCCCATTCATACGGCTTGTTCAGCAGGTAGATCTCGTGAAGTCTTTCAGTGGCTACTCAAAGTAGAAGAGGCAACAAGAGAACAAAATGGTGAAGCGTCAATAGAGCCGAACATTACATTACGTACTGATTATCCTGGCGGCGCCCTAGCACTACATTCAATAGCTGCTTGCACCTCATTTGATACAGCTTCAATATCTGACTGTATCAACCATCATCCGCTCACCACATACCCACTCCTCTGCGAGGTTACAGATAATATCATCTCAGCATATGAATCAACTACAATAACAAGGAAGGAATACACTCAGGCAATTTGGGAGGTAGATTGTGAAGGTGAAATCCCTTTACATGCTGCTGCTTCTTGGGGTAGTGTTGGTGCAGTCTTTTCTCTACTAGTTGGGACTGGGGAGTGTGATAATCATGCATTTGCAAAAGCTGCCCTTAAATTTGATGATAGACGCAAAACACCGCTCGATCGCGCTTGTGAACGTCTTATTTCAATGTCTATGGCAAGGGACCCCCCACGGGCAAATACCAATTCGAATTTGCGACAAAGCCTTATCAGGGACGATCCCTTTGACACAAGTAATAGTTTGGATGAGGGCAGAGAATCTCTTCAACGTAGTAGCAGTCAAAGAGGCAGAAGAAGAATACCAGGGTGTGGTAGTTCCTTTCGATCATCTCTTTCTTCCTCATTTGTACTGGGCAGAGGAGATTCAACGGGAGACATTGGTGAGCAAATACTTCGAGACTCATTTGTTTCTCCACGAAGACAAGTAGATCCAGTTTATGGATTACAATTACTTGATTGCGATGGTATGGAAGAGCTAGCAAAGATTGAACTGCTAGCAAGAGCTGGATACGGCTTCTTTGAGACAAAGATGTATAACAACGACAACTTTCAATTGCTTCATGCTGTTATTGCTTTAGGATGCCCACCTGAAATAATTTGGCATGTATGTGCATCCAAGATGCATCAAGTGGAAGAGAAGGATGAATTTGGTAGATCTTCTCTACTACTAGCTTCTGAAAGGTATGCTTCATTGTATTCACAACAACATAGTAATAAAGTATCAACCGGGATGGACGAACCACCACATGAACAAATAGACCACATAAATGAAGGAGTGCGTAATGAAGCATCTATGGACGAGGCTTGTTGCAGCGTTGTAGAATCTCTTTTAACTGGAGGCAATCTTCTCAAGAATGCACAAAATGTAAGTGAGTCATCAACTAATCAACTACCACAACTGCAACAGACACAAGAAAGCTCTAATGTGGATGAAGTAGAGAGTGAATCAAGCTCTGAGAACGATATCAAGGAGCAGCTATCATTGTCCAATGAGGTCATTAGTATCTTACTCAAGTCGTCTCTGTTTGGTAGACCAAATATGGCGTCAGTTGCAAACTCGGAAGGTAGACTGCCTTTGCATATAATATTACAAGCTGGTGTTCAATGGGTTGATAATGATGACGATATCACGGAGGGTGACTCTGATAGACAGAGCTCATCGAATGTGGTTCAATTGTTGGTAGATGTTTGCCCACGTACTCTTGAAATAAAAGATGATAATTCGGGACTATACCCCTTCATGATTGCCGCCACCGCCAACGATACTTCTGAATCAGAGGTTGAGGAGGAGGATACAAAGCAGCTGGAAACCATCTTTCAGTTATTATTGAAGGCTCCGAATACCATATCATTGTGTACTGAGAAGTCTAGCTAATGAACTCACCGACCGTGTTATTTAATACCTTTATTGCTGTTTATTGCAATGAAAAGGGGAAAGGGGGAAGTGTATCCCGCGTGATTGGCAGTAAAGTGTGCGACTAACTCAAGAAAGGGTATCTTATCGTTGGCACGCAAATCACAAAAAAAGAGCAACTGATTTCATCACAACCAGCAATTAATTACCAAGAAGAGCTCTCACCGTGTTGCTTTGCTTGGTCTCCATTTTATTACCATCCAGAGGCAAATTAATTTAATTTAATCCAAGGAGTGGTCCAACTTTATTATCAACTAAGTACACACACACACAACAAAAGAACAACAAAAAAAACACGATGAGCAACAAATCAAGGAGACAATCCTCAAATAGTCGGAAGATCATTAGCAATCCGTGAGTTTATTGTCAATTAATTATGTCAGTTGATTTATTACCTCCTCTTTTTGACTGTCTCAACATACATCTTCTCATCTCTCCACGCCTCTTTAAACCACTCAGATATGATTCTGATTCTGATATTTCCTTTGTGCAACCGTATGGTGATAAGAAAGCGGAGGTGACTACACAAACACTTCTCAATAGAATTACAAGTAATGCAACTGAAATCACAAATGATTTATCAAAAGTTTGTGAAAAAGTTGGGAAGCAACTTGTTGTGCAAGCAACAACCAAGATTGAAAACTTTGTTGACGAAACTTTTGTTGCATCTGATGACGATGATAGTGATGATGATCAAGGTGGACGATCAAGAAAGGCAAGCCGTCTTAAGAAGAAGGCAATGGATCTGATTTTAGAGCAGACAGGCAAATGTAAGTGTTGTTAGTTTTTGTGCACATGTGTGTACATTTTTGATTGTTTATACTTTACACTAACCAACTGCCATCTCCATTACTTGATTAAGGCGTGGATCATACTGGACACTGTGCTGCTACTCTACACCATGTTGCGAATGAGATTCCAAATCCTTGCCTTGAGTGTGTGGTAAGGTCTGACGACGAAAGTAGTGACGACGAGAGTAGCTACAGAGGCAAGAGGAGGACACGGAAGACAAAGAAGAAGAAGAGATCTGAAGCCAAAGCGCATTCAGGTATATTGAGTGATGGTATATCAGTGACAACAGACGAGAAGACTGAGTACTCTTCTTCTGATGATGATAGTCTGACATTTGTTGACGATTCAGCTGAGCGACGCCGTGTTGCTACACTTCAAAGGCGAAGAGCACAATTCTTGCGTCAGAGAGCCATTGAACGTACTGCCGATATGGATGAAGATGAGGAGGAAAAAGCACAATACAGCCGCCCTAAACTCACGGGTGGTTTCAAGTTGACGAAGAAGAGTGCTTTCCCTTCTCAGGAGTTGAGAGTGCCTTCACAAGAGTTGCGGTGTGATGACGATCTTGACAAGGTTGATATATCATCTCTTACAGACATTCGTGATCTTCGGGATCCCTCTGATAAGAGCTTTGACTCAACAAAGGCAGCCTGGTCTCAAGAGTTGTTTGAGAAAGACCCCTTCTCATCTGCACTTGATGTAGACACAACAGCCGAGGACTCCCTATTGAACAGCTCTAATGAATTGGAATTGGAAATTCTAAAACCATCACCCAAGTGGTCATCATTCTCTGCTGAGTTTCCAAAACTGGACGACAGCACAAGCCATAACTTGTTATTAAAAGAGAGCCATCTCGGAGCCACTCTTGCAAACACACCAACAATTCAATCGGGCTTGCAGCTTGGTGATGTCATCATTCGCTTGAACAACCAAGATGTGTCGACCTTGGATACAAGTACTGTTTCGGATATGATTAATGAAATGCGGGAGTCTAGGAGGATCACATACTTGCGGAAGAATGTTGAGTTGTAAAGGTGTATTCGGGGGTTTGATTGTGTAAGCGTGAATGGTTAGAGATCTGTAATAAGTAAAGGATGCAAGAGGTGCTATCAATCCTTATGACATAAAGTAATAGTGAATAAGAGCAAGTAATACCTCTCTATCATTAGAGATATTCGTCGCATACTCTCTTTCCTCCCCAATCTACATATCTTCTCGGTAGGATACCCTTGTGATGGTATCTATCTATCATGCCGCCGCGCCGCCGAGTTACGAGGGGTTGCCTTCAATATTCTTTTGTTGTTACCAATTTGATCTCAATAGTATAATATAGAGGGAATCTCCAGGAAACGTATATAAATAATGGATAATGAAATACCACAAGATGCCGGTGGTGGTGGTGATGGAGGAGGAGGAGAAGGTAGCTCATCCAAACAAAAAGAAGAGAAGAAACCAGCTACATTTCGAGAATTGGGTATTAGATTAGGTGCTGTGGGAAACTTTGGCGTACAGGCTCTGAATGTTGTCCTGGCAACTACAACAAAGGGTCCTTGGGGTGGTTTAGATACCCCTGGTAAAGTTGGACGGGGTATGGTATACGGAAGTAGTGGCTTGGGTGCTGGAAAGTCCGCGTTTGTATTGTTCTATCTTATGAATTCATGTGTTCAATATGAAGTATTTGAGATCTGAGTGCTTCATTTGGCCTTTATGTATCTTCATTTGTTTGTTTTTGCAAGCCTTATGCTCTAACTTAGAGTTGCTATCATCTCTCTTCATCTTCATAAACCGCTAAACGCGCATCTTCCAGCACATAGTCCGGTTGTAGTACACAAAGAAAGACAATTAACAAAAGAGGATACATTCCGTGCTGCATTAAATGGTATACGTGAACAACAAGCGCGTCTAACGGAACAGAATGATGTACTATCAGCTGAGATTGATGATTTGCAATCCGAGGTTGATAGGATGAAGGATGTTGAAATGGCATTACGTGAATTATCAGAAACACAGGGCAGTCAACTCAATGAACTGATGGATTTAATCAATGAGAATAAGGAAATAAATGAAGGTATGAGGGCGGTATTAAAGTCTAAAATCCTTGAGGAGGTTATATCACTAGTCCTTGATATTGATAACGACGGCAGCTTCACCATTCAGGATAAAGAAATCGATAGATTAATTATTGGTATGAATTTAATAGAAGAGATATCTTTCGACAAGGAAATGTTCCGACAGGATGTTATTGAATGTGATGGACGTGTAGATGAGGTAATAGCAATGATTAAGGCTATGATACATGGTAGTGATAATAGTGAAGAGAATCCAGATGGACGATGTACGAGATGTACTATTGATATTGAAGATTGTGATAAGTACTTTGAGAAGCAAAGAACGCTGTCCAAGGGTAATATGTAACAGATACATGTTGGTTTATTGGGCATTTCTTCGTGGAGTTAAGATATCCACAATCCTGTTTGTGTTAATGTGCGATTCTTGTTTTAACATATAAATTTCATAAATATTAACTATATCTTTACTGTTCACATGAAAGGAATATCAAATTAATTTATGAGATTCTATCTCAAGAGAGAGTATTCAAGACAATATCTTAATTATCACATCGTCCTGCCCAGTAATATATCCCAATAGTGACTACTCTTTACCCTCATTGAATTACCTAATCTACGGCGTTTTCCGAGATATAAGCCCAAGCCGCTGTTGTATTTATTTACTCCTCAAAGGTAGGGACCGATGTCTGAAACATCCGAAGCACTTGTACTATCGAACTCCCAACTACCACAAATAAAAAGAAAGCAATAAGTGTTTTACTAATTGGAGGATCATCTGTATGTTCCCCAGCTTTGCCAATAGGAACATGTCCTCTTTTATTTATATTTTCACCAAATTTGGCATTACGATTACGGATCGATCTTGGTGCTGGCTGTTGATTTATATATTGATATATTGCAAATATATGTATAAAAGAAAGGGTAAATTAGTTCGCCAGGAAATACGATTGGGACATCCTCAACAATAGAACAGGATGGCGTAAAAGGTAACTTCATTCCATTAGATGTAGGATACCACTGCATCAAACAACACTCTTCAACACAGAGATTATATTGTAAAAGGGGTCATAACAGCTAATTTTATATTCATCGCCACGCTCACGTGGGGGGCGGATCAAGAACACGGACCAAGCTGGTGTAATAATCATTCCCCTATCCTCAACCACACATCAAATTATATTATCAGCCTTATTTTTTAGTTTCAGTTTCTCTTACTTTTGCAAAGCACCGCCAACAGGATGAAACCCACCATCAAATATCGCAGCATCAATATCGGTAGCATAAAAGTTCTTCTTACCATTCTTTAGAGACAATCCTCACCCTCTCAAGTCAATTATTTATTAGTCAATTATCTAATTATGCATGTTTCATGTTTGGTTGAAATTTTATTTTTGGGTCTTTACAGGTGGCATTTATCTCTTGGTAGTGGTCCCGAGCATTACCAAGAGACAAATGAGGTGCACAATGCATGAGAAGGAGAATTAATGGAGAGGTGAAGCATTACATTAATATCACTATACCCAGTATATCAGTTTTTAACGCTCTTTCGTCAGTGATCTATGGTAGGATACGCTTAGTGATATATTCAGTGACCTATGGTAGCGCTTAATATCCTTCTTTCTACTGTGCAGAGTGCACCGTGAAAAAAAAACAAAATTATCGTAATATCGAGAGTGTAGTAATGCCTCAAACAATTAGATACTATCCAATTCATTCCGCCAAGTCGACAAAAGATTAAAGGTAGTTTTAGACTCGTACGCAAAGTCTAATGATGGATTGGAAAGAAGAAGAGTATGTTTCCTGGAAGCCTACAAATAATGATGCTCATGATTCGATTAAAGGTACATCGTTCTTGACAAAATGTTTAATACCACGCGTCCTACAGCTTGGATTGTTGTATATCCTGCAAATAATAATGAAGATCAGCAAGGAGCTCTAGTATCTCTTGTTGAGGGGTATTGTGGCGCCTCTGATCGACCACCGACACTATGTTAGGTTCTGATAGTATACCGAATGAAATACTGAATGGACTGAGAGCAAATGGTGTATGTACATTATCAGTTGCAACAGAAAGAGAAAGTATAGCTGCCAAGCAAATGTCTGCAAAGAATGGAATATGCGGACATGTTAAGTCATTTCAAGATGCAGAGTTGCAGCCATGCCCTTCCATCCCTTCAGCTCTTGATATCCTTACACCTGGGCGACGGCGTCCACCTGCAGTGGATAGTTCTCCTGTACAGATGCATTGTAGATTGATATTAGATGTACCTTTGCAAGAAGCAGCACAAACAGATACCAACAATCAACAAAACATTCCATCAATGTTACTTCTACAAGTTGATACATATGTTATCAAAGGATCAATAATATGGTATGCAACATACACCCGCAAACAAAAGTTTTTAATTGGGTATTATCGTAATTTTACAATGTGGGTGGCGGAAGTTTGTGTGATTTGATTCGATATCTACTATATATCACGCTAATAGAAATCCTTGTTAGTGTATTAAATATTAATCGGTACATCGATATTTAATAATGTTGGCACCAAAGATTAGATGTGTGAGATAAGAGTGATGAGATACAAGAGATGTTGCAATTCTACTTCATGAGAATAACAAGATGAATCATCTGAATCATTATTTAATTAATACATGAATTGTATACCATACGGGAGGCGACTGCGGCATCTGCCACTCACCACACCCGCCCATCATTACAAAAGAAGAATAAAAAAGGTTCTTGTTTCATAACAACTATATAAACCCCAACCTTCGGAATTCAACACAAGGACTGTTGTATAATTTGCCACACTCTAGTATTTAGCTACCTCTCCGATAATGATGGTAAATAGGAAGGAAAATGTTGTATACTTTTTGACATGAGGTGAGTTTTTGACATCGGTTACTGCATTTCAAGATGTGTGTTTATCATTAAGTATCAGCATTTTTATTAAAGTTAAGATGGCACGAGAAGAGTCTTTATGAGGTTTGGTAACCCATGGTAGTACCAGTATCATGTTCAATGACTACCCATTCATTATTAAACATTGACAACTTCTACTAACAATTATCTTTTCATTTTCATTTCATTGTGTACATAGTCTCCATGGGAATTAGATCTCCACCCATCAAATATGTCAAGAACTCCTCTTTAGGGTGTCCATCCTAAACTGGTTAGGTGTTACCCGTTTCATGTGGGGTCATGAAATTCCTTTCTTCGCCGCCATCATATCAATTGGCAGAGATGAGCAGTTATTCCCCAGCATTTTCAAAGGGCGGAGATCTGCTGTTATGATAGCCACGTGTTATAAAGGTCATCATTCTATTCGTGAACAAGGGTTGGAGCAGTGGAAATTCTTTCTTCGGTACCCAAGTCGGTCACGAGTGGTCACCTTGGGGCGTGATACATAAGCGGCAACCATTCTATTGCCCGTTGTGGGAACTACTAAATTAGCAGCAGAATGACCCCAAATACAAGAGTCAGCAGTGTTTGGCGATTTGACCGGCGATGCATTGTTAAGAGAAAGCCTAAGATTTCCCCTTATTTATTCGCTTATTTACTCGCCAACTACCCATCGAGAAGGGCGCTTTTGACAAATTTTACACCACCAGCGCAGCATGCCACTCTTTTTTGGCGTGTAGCGCGGCTGAACTTGAACAATCAGCTCACTCTTTTATATCAATATCAATATAGGAAGAGTCTAAATCAATCATCAACAAAAGCAAAAGCAACTTCATATCAAGATGAAGCTACCTTCCGTGGCATTGGCCACTCTTCTTGCAAAAGCTTCTAAGCTTTTGGCATGGGTGAGTAATTTGTGTTCTATCATCTTGATTCATTGTTGATTCATTGTTGATTCATTGTTCTTCACATGTGCATTGCAATGAACAAATATTATATACTACTGCCTACTAACATACCACCCTATTCTTCATCTCATACTACCTATGATAAATGAACACATCATGTGCACATTTCTATAAAGGAGAGCGATCGATTCCGCGATGATGGCATAGGCCATATCAATCACCATCTAGACGATGGGACATGTTCCCTCCTCGTGGGGAACGTATTGGAGGACAAGGCTCAGTTCCTAGTATCAGTAGGAAGGGCTTATGGGGACGATGAGGTACGTTATGTTTCTTATGTTTCCAATTTAGAATATGATGCATGTGATGTGTCTCTTCTTTATCTTATGACAATCATGTTCTATATTGTTTATTTCATGTATAGATGGTGAGTATTTTGTGTTATAGATAATATGTGTGGGTAGATGAGGTATTGCAGTTGGCTGTATGACATCGGCATCGGGAATGATAAGAGCGGAACACCTTCTGGCAACAACATCAAGGAGATAGAAGTGAGAAGATGACCAATTACATCCACCGCCAAGTCATCTACCTTCTACATCATGATACACCATCGTTATTATAATCAAGAGTCTATTGTCTTCTTCTCGCCGTCACATATGTTCATCAGCCTTCTATTGCCGAAGAGTCTCCTCACCATCGATGTGTTTGATATATTGGCAGAGGTTATACTACTGCCCCAATGTAAGCAGGCTACACTACGAAGGATACTAGCATGAACCAGACGATGAACATCTAGTTCATTAGTATATCATCCCAATCAAACTGCAGCTCTACTGGCACTGGCGATGAACTGCTGAAGGGGAGACCGGGCAATCTTATCTCATCCCTCTGGGAATCGAAGCGAACTTGTCACACTCAGATGATATTATTAACTCTCTTCTCACCATTTCTTCATCCTCTTCTATCTAATTTATAGGGAGGATTTATATCCACTCATCGGTCGGGCGGTGTTTTAACAGGTTCAGTTGGCAGTCATCAAGGAACTATGATGCCGGCGAAAGCTCTATTCGGAGGAGTTGATGGCAATGTAAGTGTACATTAGGAAGTTGTGATACATTTCGTTCTCATATCATTCATATGTAATACTTATGTACTCATCATATAATATCGTCCTTCTTCTTCTATCTTCTTAATCTACATAGATGGTGAGTTCGTCTATTTGATATGATAGTATGTGAATCAGAGGTATAGTTTAGTTATCAGCGTCGATACAAAGACAAGATGAAGAGAATCATCCAGACTTCTATCATTAGTCGGTATCATCTAGGATATGATAATATGATATGCGCATCGAGGCTACAAGACTGCTACCACCCTCATCGATCCACTGATCCGAGTAGCTGTTTATGTTTGGACTTATTCTCATATGAGATAAAGGTCAGGCAGGACAAATCCTTGTTGATCTTCACATCACTATCGGAGAGAAATTCGAGCACAAGATGTGCACTATTGCCATTTCACAGCACAATACACACACTAATGTATTACACAGATGTATATGATGTACACATGCTAGTGGTTAGAAGACGAGGACCGCTTCCCACAAGGTGACGGTGTTGGTTGGATCACCAAAGACTAGGGAAGGAGTTTCTTCATTCATAGACTTTGTGAACCATCGATCCGTATGTTTCCTCCTAATCCACGAGCCGCTCTATAGTTACTGCTATGCCAGTTCCAATGCACCCTCTCACCATCGTTCTTGCACTCTTTTGCGATAGAGGCAAAGTGGTATCCTTCTTGGTATCCTTTTTCCGTTTGAATCCAAGAGTCAACTAGCGATCTCCCCTCTCAACAAACAATCTACTTAGCATCAACTATACCTCTGTTTCACACACACATCTACCCATATGTATTGCATTCTAACTTTCACACAAACTTCTAACGAATCTCTACATTTCCTCTTCCATTCATTCATTCATCGTATCAGTCATCAGCAGGAGGGAATAGTGGAAGCGGTGATGGTTTGGAAGTGGTGACAGCACGTACTCAAGGCCATCTAGGTGAAGGTGGAGGTTATGATCATCGTGGATCAGCGGTACGTTAATCTATATTCTGTCCACATTTCTCTCATATGAAAATCATGTAGTTCATCATCTTCAATCTCCTCTCTGACATATCCTATTCCACTATATCACACTCATAAACAGATGGTAGACTTAGCCGTTGAGGGAGGTGGTATCAGTGGGGATGCCTATGGTGGTGAAGGGCGTTGGGGTGACACAGGGTTGGGATTAGCAAATGAGGTTAAAAGTGGAGTTGTGAGTCTATCCCTGCTTAAACATTGTTTTGCTCTTCAATCATCTTGACTCACATCACTACCTTATTCAATCCGCAGAAGAATGCCTTACAAGTGAGTTTCGTTGGGGATAACTTGGGATGGAAAGGAGATAGTGACAGTGGTTTGGAGGATGTATCTAGTTTGGCTGGACGTGAGGATGGGGTGGTAAGGGTTTGTTCCTTTGGCACCCTCTTCATAACCAACTTTTATAAGAGTCCCTCACTCCTCATTCGCCTTCTCTTACTTTACAGGACATCCATGAGTCAAATGGAGGGGGCAGTGGTGTGTTTACGGATGTTTTGTGGCAAGATTCAGTTCGAGCTACTGCCAACAGCCGCCGTGATGGAGTGGTATCATTAGAGGTATGGATGAGTTTTGATGTGGTTGTTGGTTATAACTCCTCTTTCTCTCACCTATTCTATTCTACCATTATTCATCACAGAAAACAGAGGCAGTGGAGGATGATACCAATGATGAAGTGAAAAGTGGAGGAGATGACTGGCTGGAACAACCGTCTCCCACTCAAAGCTACCGTGGTGTAGAAGTAGCACCAAAGGTATGTGCCGTGTTATAAGCTACCAAACTTTTGTCTTGTGTCTTCTTAGTGTCTCTCTCATCGCCATTACCCACCTATTCTCATTATGGTATGGATTAATTACAGAAGTCTGAGGTAGCCAAGAGGAGTGATTGTGCCATTGGTGGTGTACAGCCTACACTGTCAGGTGATTCGTTTCAAGACAGTAAGAAGACTGGTTCAAGTAAAATGGATATGGCAGTGTTGGGTATCGTGATGGTGGCAGTGTCCTTCTTGTTCTTAGTCTATCAAAGGTTCAAGGTTGCATATGACACACATGTGCATGACGTGCTTAGAGGGGACACCAAGCACAACTTCAAGAGCAGAAAGAGTTCATCTAAGATGAGTTTTCCTAACTTCTTCAAAACTTTTCTCGTGTTTGTTTTGATGAGTGTGGTTGTGATTTGCCTCGTGGATAGCGGAAAGGGTATTAGGAGTGGAATGAGTCTAGACAATGATGATGAACTTGGCCCAGGAACATCACTGGGAAACAACTTAAGTATGGTCCAACCTTCTATTGACACAGTGATTGACCAAGCATCATCATCTCTTGTCAAGGTTCATCATAGCACTACTTCAGTGTTTCCAAGTCATCTTAAGAGCTTAGCTACATGTAGGGAGAAAGTAGGAACCGTTGAAAATCAGTCGCAGAAAGCTGATGATACAGGTCGTTACGAGTTTCTAACACTGTCTGCTTTGGCGATGGTTATTGCAATAGTTCTTTTTGGTCTTGAGGGCTTGAAAGACATTGAGGTCACTTTCAGGAAGCTATTGTTTGAGTTCATCACTTTTACAGAAACAATCTGTAATACTTGTGTTCAGGTTCCTTTCTTCTTTATCATCAAGTGTCTGTATTCACGTGTGTCGTCTTCGGTTGATATCTTACGTGTAAGTTTGTCGTCTGTGGAGTCTTTGAATCTCTTTCATAGTGACTTGTTTTCACCCTTATCACCTTTTATACATTTTGCCTCTAAAGTGTTCTACAAGGTCGAGATCAAGCTTTCGACGTTCTGGCATGGCTTCACGTCTATCATTGATTGGGTTGTTCTTCTTCAACCCCTTGCTGGCTCTTGCTGATACTTGCAATCTTCCTAAAGGATATGAAAGTTACTTTCTTCAAGCTCTGGCTGAAGTCGAAGATTCTATTGATACGAAGGTCACAACTGGACTTGACAGTATTGGTCTGGGTCCTTTAGGAAGTAGCCTTCCTGTGTCGAATGTTCTTGACTTCAAGTCTGAAGTATTTGTAAAGCTCTTTGGTGAGGTGCAAGATCGGGCAAGTCTGTTCAATATCACCTCCGATGTATTGAATATTGCAGACACGCTTGAGTCGAATGTGGAAACTTTGACAGGAGGCGCTGCCAAATTGTCACTAAATTGTGACTTTGACGAAGGAAAGAAATTGTTTAGCTTCAATGCAGTGGTGATGAACTCAGATGTTGGCAAGCTTATTGAGGAAACTGCCGAAGTTACCCTTCTTCCCGCAACATTCCCATCATTCGATATGACAACTCCCATGTTAAACCTTGCATATAGCCTCGGCGTCCCCTTGCAGATTAGTCTCCAGTCAAAACGAGTCTTCATTGGCGAGGTAACTGCTGATCTATCTGCAAAGTTTGTCGCGAAATTGAGCAAGCCTTTAGATATTCTTGATGACTCTACCATTACTTTTACAGGAATGTTGGATCTAGGTGCATCGTTATCATACTCATCCATTACTGATTTTGCTCAAACTGGTAGCTTTACAGCAGCATTAAATGCTACAACAGATCCTAATGGTTTGCCTAATCTTGGAATTCGTGCCACTGATGATAATATCTTTGACGCAGTCGTCCGTAAGTGCATACCAATGATATGATTGTAGCTGTCCGCATACTCACTGATATTGACTGACTGATGACGAACCACTTCTTCTCTCCTTCTATTCGCAGCTACTGTCACGTTCAACTTTGATGTGTGTAAATACCAAGAGATTCTTGTGAATTCGATTGACAACTTTGCGCTTGGCGAGGAGGATATTGATGCTATTCTAGACAAATATCTTGTTCTGGATGACACGATTATACCAAGCTCTCTTACCACAAAGATCAAGACTGCCATTGTATCAGAAGCCAATACCAAAGTAGAAGGAGTCAAGTCTAACATCATTGCGGAGATCAACAAGATAGGTTGCTCAAATAGCTCAAATAGAACTCTTGAGGCATATGATGTGGATGGATATGGAGTTACCACAAGGATGTTACAAACCGATCTTACGTTTGCTGCTCTTGAGAATGCAATTCTTGCAGTGAACGAGAATGTAGCATCAGCTGCAGTCGGCTTATTTGCGGACCGTAAAGAGATATCAATCGATGCGACGATACATGTGAGCAAAGATTTGGCTGACACATCAGACATCAAGGATGCTTTGGAAACCGTCTTTGCTAAACTCGACGACGCCAAAGCTATGTTTGGGGCAAGTAGTGATGATAAGGCTGACGTGACGGCATTACTTGGTGATGCAAATTCCTCGGTTGTGGTTGAGTTTGATTTGTCAATCAGGTGAGAACAAGGAAAGTTGTTTTAGTGTTGTTTATGAATATGTGTCATGCTCAACAGTTTTCATTGTTTGCCTGCGCTTCAAACTAGTTCTGGCTTTAAGGTTGATAGCATCAAAGACTTCTTCAGCAGACAGGGGGAGCGTTTATCAAGTAAATTGTTCTTTCGAATCAACAAGCTTGACATTGTCACCAAGACAGAAGTGGCCGGTTTGGACATTGAGCTATTTCCAAGTATAGCATTGAATGATGGGGATCTACAACTCTCCATAGGAACGAAGCTCGCGATTCCCTTCGAATTTACACTGGACAGCTTTGGGGTCTTTACAAATGGCATTAGTCTTTCAGACACCCTTAAGAGTAGACTTGCCTTTGAAGCCCAGGGTCAAGTTCGAGCTACTCTTCCCCTAACCCTCGACAATGATGACCTTGTTATTTTGATTCATGATGATGATATCTTTGATGATCAAGGTGCACTAGTAAAGGTTGACTTTAGTGCATGCAGTGTACTAGATCTGCTTCAAGAGATGTTAGGGAAACTTGGGTCGTTTCAGTTGTCACCAGATAGTGTCCTTGGAGGTGGTATTGCAAAGAGTCTGCCGTTTGATTTCGCTGACGTGGTAGATTCATTTGATGAAGTTTTCCCTGACGTTGGGATATTTATCAATGGAGTACTGGAGGCCAAGAATGAGCTCTTCCATTTATGTGAAGAGGTTAAGACCACCGGTAGTCCTTCCCCGACACTAGAAGACGTCATATCATTGATTTTGGAAGATATCTTGGGTGAAAGTCAGTCCATTGCTTCATCAAGCTCTTCTCAATTGGCAGAGGAAAGGCGTTTGTTGCGTATTGGGTCTTCTCGGGTGGACTTTCACCATATGGGGCGTCCATCTGTCTTAAGTTCTGGCCGTCGTCGTGCCTTACGAGCCCATCATCTACCTTACAATCATTTCCAACGCCCTAGAAGAAAAATGTTACAGAGTGATCTTTTGGGTGACCTACTGGACGCTATCTCAATTGAGGGAGGTTATGATGGTACTTCAATCTTCTTCAGTGTAAAACTTGACATATCAAAACAGGCAGTCGATCCTTTGGAAATTATACTCCAGAATCCTCTCAACAATATCCAAGAGAACGAGTTATTGGGAAACTTATTCAATACAAGTGGATCCGGTCCACCAAAAAATATTGATATTGACACCTCTGTCAGTGCTAGTGCTAGTGTATCTTTAAGCGGTAAGTTAGGCGGTGTGCCTTCTCAACGTGTGTATTTATGGAATTCGCTTCATTAACTATTTCATTTTTCTTCTATACAGTGGGGTATGATATTAGTGGGAACAAGATAAAAGACATTCTATCGGAGGTGAAGAGTATTACAAAACAAGATATTTCAAGTAATGCATTTATCGAGTTCCAAGACATATCCGCAAAATGTCTGGCGTCGGCAACTCTTTCTGCTAACTTAGACACACTTGGTATTGATATAGACAACGCCACTACGGCAATCGGCTTTGGTATAGGGTTACTAGAAAGCAAGAAGGTTTACTTCAGTGACATAACAAGTGTGTTACAGTCTCTTCGCAGTAGTAGTTGGCAGAAAGTGGGGGTTTTGGACGTGTCATTACCCATCACTGCTAAAGTTCCTGATATCGATCTACAACTCACCCCATTGATCTCAATATCAAGTAAAGATTTATTTGGAGACGATCCACCAGCCTTCTCTGTGGACTTTAATGTTGAGTAAGTATCTCAGATCTCATTATTGTTCTTCCCATGGAAAGATACTCACACACTTATTCATATTTATGCTCGTTCATATTACAGAGAACTTGTCGATGAAGCAGATAATATACTTGGCAATTTACTAAGGAGTTTAACTTCAGGACTGGGTGACATTACCGGGGAAGGGATCCCTGCCTTCGATGGAGGTCCATTGAATAATATCCGTGGGGTTCTTGAAAAGTTTGACTTATCATTTGACGGCTTGATTGATGGCTATCTCAAATCTTTCTTAAACTTTACAACTGATGCCTCAAGTCGACAATTGAATCAAGATGCTGATTTGCAAGAATTGCTCAAGTTTAAGCCAGGTTCTCTCTCCAAATTTCCTAATTTGCTTCAACTTGGTAGTAAGAGACCCTCTGTTCAATACTCTCCCAACTTCAGGAGAGTACTTTTCCGCAAACTTGTCAAAACATTCCCTGCTTCGACCTACAACGGTATTAACATCCCTGGACTAGAGTTGGGTAAATCACTAGGTGATACGTTTTCAGACGATGGTGCCGATTTTCCGCTGGATAAGTTTTTGCCTCTCATTGCAGTTGCATTTGGATACTCACCAAACTTCTCTAACCAAGTTGCGATTGAATTTACATTGGATAGATTGTTCGAGCCTGAGTTCGGACCATCCATCAATTTGGACTTTATAAAAACAATCAAGAACAAATTACCTGATTTCGATACGTTTAGTACCACAGATCCTGACACACAGCAACCCATGAACCCCATAACGTTGGAAACGTTTGAAGTTGTTAATTATCTTCCAGAGTTGCAACTTGCATATGATTTTTCACCAAAGTTAGAATTTGGATCACCCAACTTTAAGTCATCTGATTTGTTTCCTACTCTTTTCCCTAATAAACTGCCAACAATCAGTGGGCTGAAGGACTACACGAAGCGAAAGATAATTCCACAGCTCCTTTCCAAGTTAGACGGGTTATTTGATGTAGAGATTGATACTCCTTCGATTGGATTGACAAGTTCTAGCCCAAGCTTGGGTGATGGTGGTCTCCAATTGGGCGAGTTCTCAGATACTTCCACACGTTTGTTCCCCCCAACGTTTGACTTAGACAGTGTACAAGGGTTCAGTTTTGATATAAATGTTGATGTTGGAGCCGGCCCCAACGTGAGTAATTGAATGTGCACGTGCACGTGTCTTTAATGATTTGGCTTATTTCTGATCTTCTTTTACTTTGATTTGTTAGATTACTCTGGATGCTGAATTTGTTGTCAATGTCGTCAATGTGAATCCCTTGGAGACTTTGAGTGATGCTGCTTCATCTCTGGATACGTCTTTCCAAAAGTCTTCTGGCCAATTCAGTGCCTTTGTCGGTGACTTTACGAGCAGCATAGCTGATTCGGCATCTGAAATACTGAATAAAATCACTGATGGCACAATCCAGCTATCTCTCAATGCACTGCTTGATACTAGTGTGAAAGTTGAGCTATCTTCAAGTGACGGCTTTGATATTGGGGCTAAAGTCAATGCCCTACAGTCATCGTTTTTTGCTATTATTCAAGATGACTTATCATTCAACATTGCTGGTGATAGATTCATCAGCATCCGACCACAGGTGTTTCTCAACCTCCAAGCTGTTAATGATGAGGTCCCTTTCGACATCAACACTGACATTGCGGCAAATTTGGCAAATTTTACATTCACAGGTGATCTGGAGGCTTCAGTTGCAATAGGTGTGGAAGATGTACCAGCAGAGCTTACTTTGAATGCTACTTCTGATGACTTGGTGAGTACGATATAATCTATTCTCGCGCCTGTTTAGACAGGCCTCTTAAAATTGGAACTTGGACTGTTTGGAAATGTGAATAGTCTCTACAGACGTTGTACTCTAACCAATTCTTCTGCACCACCTCTCAGTTAATGAAGAATGACCTTGAGTTTGAGCTAAGTTTGGACATCTTGCTTGAACCAATCAAAGCTGAACTCGGAGATATATTAGACGAGCTAGATGAACTAGCTTATCCCAAATCGATTTCAGATAAAGCTCCTTTTCTACCGGCCATCAATCTTAAATGCGCCACAAGAGCCGCAAGGAACTACCTATTTCAAACAGAATTCATACCAAGTCTTCAGCCAAGTCTTCAGCCATCATCTTCATTGCAACCTTCTGCTTCGTCATTCCCAAGTTTCAAACCTTCTATATCTTCGGCCCCAACAAGTACATCTGTTCCATCATTGGTACCCACTAAGTCAGCGGCACCTTCAGAAGAAACGTTCAATGTGCCATTTCAAGCCACTATTGGTGGGTTCTTTGCCGCCATATCGGAAGGGTGTGCACCAACAGATGGTGCCTTTTCATTTGGGGGAGGTTACAACTCCACTAAGGGGGAGCTTGCCATGAACATCATCGTTGAACTTTCCGGAAGTAGGAATTTACAGCAAGCTCTTACTACTCTTGCAAGTTTGTTAGATATTCCATTGAGCACTTCATTCTTTGAGCAGCTATCATTCCTAGATGATATCGACTTAGGTGGCAGTCTCTTACTTGATTTGACCATTGGAGCTAGAATTGACAAGAGCGAGGTTGGAGGAAGATCCTATAGCTCTCCTGGGGTATTCATCGAAATTAATCGTTTCCTTGTAAGTGCCATATGATGTTTTGTGAAATTATATGCCTTGCCTTGTGTGCCTGATAGATCCTCATTTATTCAAACCATTGCACTACACTAAATCATTTAGGGAGAGGCATTTTTACGGACTAATGGAGGGATAACTGAGGATTTCCCTGTCAGCATCCCAGGGTCAGCTGGACTTTCTCCTTCTTCGGACCTCACCTTCTTGTTAAATCAAGGTACCTTTGATATTGATTTCTCAATCGAGTTAATGGTATGTACTTACATTTAGTTGAAGATTAGTTTATTTTATACGTTTTGACTAATCATATAAATCTTCTTACTCTGTGGCGTATATATATAGGAAACTGTACCCATCGATCAAGTTTTCAACTCGTCAAATATTGAAGTAAACGGGACACTAGACGCTAGATTTCCACTTGAAGTTAGTCGTTCACTAGAGCCAAGTTCAAGCAGCCAGCTTTCTTCATCAGAAAGACCGTTTGGAATTACATTGCTGTTCACAGACGATGATTTATTTAATGAGCCGGCTCCTTCCATAGAATATGAGCTTGAATTGTAAGTTTCTTTCATTCTTTGCAATTATTACTAACACATATGGATAACTTACATCGTGCCATCACCTCTACTCTTCTCTTCTTCCCTTACCATCTATAACATAGATGTCCTATTATCAGCTCAGTCGAAGATCTTACACAAGGTCTTAAAGATCAAATCATCAAAGCTATTATCGACCCTGTGAATGATAAATCTCCATTTGACGTTTCACAGTTTGTTGATCCACAGTTGGACAAAATAACTTCAACAATTACCAACTATGCTGAAAGTCTAGTCAACGACTTGGGTAGTACAGACTGTAACTCTGATAGTCTCGAGCGCTTCCTTCAAGAAGACTCAACTGATTCTTCACTAGCCAGTAAGATTCGTAAAGCCATTGACGATATTAAACAAGATCTTAACAAGATTGGTATCAACATTGAAGGAGATGTCAAGCCTTACTTCGACAGTAAAACCTTTGCTGCCGGAGTAACAACAACTTTTTCAGTAAGCTTTGAGCAAACAGGCGCGGGGTTGATTGATATCTTTGAATCTTTCTTCAATGAAACAACCAAGGATTCATCACAGCTTGGACTTGACGAAGGTGCACCTTCTGACTTTGATGTGCTTATTAGTAAGTTGTATTAATTTGATCTTGTTGCTCAGTAGGTCTTATGTCTCTTCCATCTAACATCTGCAATCCATCTTTCTTATTACATTATAGATAATACTATTATTAGTGCTGGATTCGACTTGACATTTGGTTTAGAATTAAGCCTGAAAGAACTCCAAACTGTCTTCTTCGATGGAAAGCCGATTAATGATGCCTTGGAGGATGGATGGAGTCTTGCTATTGATACTTGGGGATGTCAAGCGGAGTTAGTGTTAGATCCCATCGATATCTCCATCCCAATCTCAAGTCAGGCTGTTAGTATTAGGGATTCGTTGTTTGCTGTTGGGATTAATCTTAGATCAAAGGGCACATACTCATCAACAGTAGCAAACCTAACCAATGCGGATTCGTCTCAACTTCTTCCAAACGTTGCTGTCCCTGTGAGTGCTGAGATACTCATCGACTTAACAGTTGGCAACACAACGGTATCACCAAAGTAAGTAGTTTTGCGTCTTCCCATCTCTTTCCTATTGATCATGCTTGCTAAACATCCTCTTCTCTCGTCCATCTTTGTCTAGGGTCATTATTGTTACTGATAATGCAATTGATAAGTTCGTGCCCTCATTCGATGTCGACCTGGAAACATTTCTCAGTAGAGCTGGAACATATACTCAAGAGTTGACAATTGATGTAAGTTTTACATGTTGCGGTAGCAGAATCTATCTTATCATCTGATGTGTCCCCTAACTCTAACATATACACTCTCATACAAATATACAAACACAGACATTATTTACCAACCTTACTAATACGCTAGATGAAATAGGTAACTATGCACCAAGCCTTAATGTTGGCAGTTCAACGTCTAATGATCTTGGTGGATTGTTTGATATTATCAACCAAGTAAAAGGGTTTGGATCTTCTCTCGAGACATTTATTGACTTTGTTGATGAGGTGACAAATTTAATCAATCCGAGTGAGTTGTATGAATGCATATTTAATAGTGTTATGAAACGAAGCAATATGCTAACACGTTGTCTCTTTCCGACTTGTGCATAATATCGACACTTTTGAATCAACACAGAATTTCGTAGTGTTGTCAAGAGTGCAGAGTTTTTATCTAAGGATGGCGGTTGCATCGCACCATCTGTAAAGTTTACCGCAGACATCTATGAAGAATTACCTGATGAAATCAGGTCCAATGTGACCTTAGATAACTTCAATCCTTGTGATTACATAGGAGATATTCAAGCGGCTTTGAACTTCACTCCAATATTACAACCAGCCACCTCATTCAAAGAGTTAGTCACCGTCCCTCCTGTGTTGGAAGAAAAACTTGTCAATATCTTTGGCAACGAGCTCGAATTTACGGGAGAATGGTTACTTAATCAATTTGGCTCTACATCTGTGTCCAAGTTGTTGGTATTTATTGGCAACAACTTCATTATGGATACCTCAATGAGTGAAGCGGAGCTAGCTCCAAATCGGCGCCGTCTAAAGAGTGGAGCGATACCTCACCATCACAAGTCCGAAGCGATGAAACGGGGTAGTGTAATGCGAGCTGTTAGACATGCCGACGCTCCTCCTGCCATTATTAGTAGACATCGACATCTCGAGGAAATGCCTCTCATAACATTGCCCTTATTTGACGATTTACTAACCCTCACGTTTAGCTTCAACTTTGGAAATGGTCAGAAATCATTATCATTTGGTATTGACCTCTTATTTGACTCGGACGATACTGCGTCTGGGTCTATAGAAGAGCTGTTCAAGACATTTCTCAATGAAACTGTCAGTGGAAGCAACGACGTCAAACTAGGGGATGATTTCTCGTTTGTTGATGCAGCCACAGACTTGGCCAGAGACCTTATCAACAGTTTAGTTATTGATGCAGGTGTAAACGTTGGACTTGCCGCACGGTTAGACTTGAATCCAGTGTTTAATTCAAGCCTATCTGGTCTCGATCGTCTCCCAAAACCGTCATTAGAATTGGAAGAATTTCAAGTTAATGGCACATTCGGAATTAATGAATGGACAACAATTCTTCCAATATTGCCCCCACTGGATGCCTTTGAAGTTTTTGTGTCTGAAGCAAGAGCACTTGTTGGTATCTCAGCCTCAATACCTAACGCTCCACTTGTAATTGCAAGCAGAGAGGATTTCAAATCATTCATCTCTTCTAATGATACCGATTCTGGCATTGACTTCGAAATGTCTCTGGATGTAAACCTTCCACTTTTTGTTAATGTAAAGGGAGTTGGTGGTGTCGGTGGGACGATTGGATACTACGACGAAAACATACTTGATAGTGATAGGTCAAATGTCACATTTGAAACAGATGTGTTTATCGAGATTCAGTTGATCCAGGATGCTGTGATGAAGTTGAATGAAGTAACAAGCATCCTTGGGGAAGCTAAATTTCTATCTGAACAGATTCCTCTTATCCAGACGAGTGCAAATGAGTTAGTGGCAGGAAATAATCGTACGATTGTTGATTTGCTTGACTTGAGAGATGTAAGTGTATAGAGTTCTGTAGTCTTTTTTTGATACATCTTGCACTCTTGAGCAGCTAACATTCTCTTTATAGTGGGCTAATAATTTAACAGGGGCAAACGGCAACTCTGAGCAGCCTTCGGGTGCTCCATCTCTTTCTAACGTCCCATCTATTTCTGTTCATCCTACTGATGATTCGTTGGGAGATATTCCAACAATGGTGAGTCAGCAGTATATGTAATGTTTTGTTCTTTGGTTCTTTCCTCGGCTAAACATTATATCAATACTTCTACACTATGTTACTTAGGATCCCCTGGCATCTCCTAGGCCGTCATCTTCGTCAAGGCCGTCATCAAGTCCATCATCTTTGCCAAGTATTCTCCCTTCAACATCAAACTCTCCATCTGAATCATTCTCATTAAGTCCAACACTTTCCCGAAACAGTGAGTTTATTTCTTTATCAGAGCTAAGGACTCAAGTTGTCAGGGCTTTCAGATTATCAACAGCTCAGGCAACAGCCCAGGCTGAGGAAGTATTGGACAAAGTACCACCAATCCCCAACTCGACAACTTTCACTGTTGCTAGACCAGGAGATCAAATTTGCAAGGACAACGATAAGGCAGTTTCTGTTGATGTTACTGACGACAGCGATACTTTAACGCTTACGTTTTGTTCATTGCTTCAGTATGACTTGAGTAAGGCCTTTTCTGCTGATGACTTGCTAGCTGATTTTGATGGAGGCTTTCTAGATCTTAGTCTAGAGGGTGGCTTTGATCTTTCTGGGGCACTAACGTTTGGTGCTCAAATTAGTGTCAAGAAAAATATTGCTAATCCAGATCCGACTATCAACTTTGACCCAATCACGATTCAGCTTGCTGTTGATGGTGGTTTGAAAACTGTTGCCTCGTTTGGTATGATTGAAGCTAGTGGAGATGCCGGTGCAAAACTGACCGGAGATTTTGGTCTGGCCTACTGTCCTAGTCCTAATTGTACGGAAAACGAGGAGACATTTGATGGTGTCGAGTATAATCGTACAAGCAACTCCTCTTCATTCTATTTAAGTAGAAATGTAGGCTATGACATTAAGGGTGGTCTGAGTATTGGTGCTGACATACCAGGGCTAGAAGTTGAAACAGGTTTGACTTTTGGTCTTAAAGATGATAATGTGTTTGATGACATTCGTGTGGAAGTGACGCTCCCTGATTCACAGGCTCTCATAGATTCATTGAAGTTCTCGCCTATAGCAGCATTAAATATGCTACGTTTGATTGATGTTGTAAGTATCTATATCATATGTTGCTTTTTTTTTTTGAAGATGGGAATATCTAATTCTTTATGGCCGTTATATCTTTCTCTTCTCTGCAGACAATATCGGATGCTTTAAGAAACAAGGCATTTAACTCAAATAGAAAGTCCGCTTGTGTTCAATATAAAGTCTCGGTGATTTGAGTGATTCACATTTGCCTTATGTATCTTTCTTTTTGTCTCTGCTCTGCACTGCAAGCCACATGTACTAACAGAAGTTACCATAAATCTCTCTATTCATCTCATCTTTCCAGTACCTCTTTTTGATACAAGCTTTTCACAAGTCTTAAAAGTGGCAGATGTGATTAGTAAAAAACTATATCAGTTCTTTGTCCAAGTTCAAAGTGAGTATGGTCTGTTGAAACTTGAAAACCATGTATATCACTAACCATCTTTGTCTTTTTATCTAAAGACTTTGAAGATCGGACAAAAAAGGTATGTCACTGGTCTTTGTGTATTTGCTTGGTGATATCATACCTAACAACGAACATATATTTTTTTGTTTAGAGCTTATTGTTTGCAGGAACGAAGAGCTTAACTATGATCAATGAGAAAGGCACATTTGAGCTCTATTACATTGCTGCCGATGAAAATTTTGATTTAACTATCAATCCTGTTACAGAGAATGCAAAAGAATTAAGAGAACTAGCTGTTTTACAAGGAGGAGTATGTGACATCACTTTCGAGATTTATCAGGAAGGCTCCGGTATAGATGCTTATATCCAACGAGTAATTGAATCTATTAATACTGATGATTGCGGCATCAATGTTTGTAGCCGCACCCTGGCACTCACCCAGTGCCAAGAAGTATTCCCAGTTGGATGTCCGGATCCAAAGGTGACATGTAATCTTGAAGGATACAAGGTGAGTAGTATATATACAGTCTCTGATTGACTTTTTCGTGCTTAGATGCTCATATCTTCTTTCATACCGTCACTTTATCAATAATAGGGTTGTGACTGTGACATTGTAATCGACACTTTGGAAGGTGATGAATTGGCCATCTATAGTGTATCTTACAAGGAAGATGAAATGATTAATGATGTCGTGTTGCTTGGGCTATTCAATACCACAAATGAAGATGTACCAGAATTGGATGCAAAAAGCTTTGGCGATGCCATCCCACTCAATCAACCGGTATCACCTCCCCTTGTCCCTCGATTTAGCACTCTTCAAGATCTGGCAAATAGGATTGGTAATGCCATTGAGGACTTTACTGGTATTGGCACAGAGATAATTGTGGCTTACACAAAAGCATCTGATGAGTCTCCAGGAAGCTTCATCTTTGATATTGCATTTGAAAACAGTTGGGATGCTAAACTTTCTTTCAATTCCTCTGTGTCACTTGGCGAGATAGCAGAGCTGAATATTGAGGAAGAGTCGTTTCTTTCCATCAGTGGTGGGTTCTCCTTGCTGTCTGAGTTTGGGGTTGTCTTCGCTCCCGATGACGATCAAAGCCTAAAACTGGTTGGGTCACTAAAAAACCTAACAGACGACTGTACAGATTCATCATTTGAATTCGACCTTGCTTGGAGAGATGGCAATGGTGACAACAATAGCAGTAGTATTACTATTAATGTTGATGATACTTCGTTGTGCAATGATACCGACAACACAGTAAAAAACGATGATAGTGGCGTGGATATTAGAGTAGAAATTGTTGAGCAAGCTTTACGAGCAATACCAAACCTGAATCAGTATGTAATGGATGTGGGTCTCATAGGATTGAATGCTCTTGTTATTACCTTTGATCCGTCTGTGTCACGTGTTGCACTGACACAAAATTTCACCTACAACGAGAACATATTTGGATTGAAGAATGATACACTGACAAAACAATCCTTCCAGTTTGCTGTTGGTCTAACCGAAGTCAACGCAGACTTTCAAGTCGAAGGCAATGTTGAAATTGGTGCAAAAGTTGGACCAGTTGAGATTGATGCTGCTATTGAGACCGATTTAGCAGGCTCTCTTGAACTTTCCGCTGGAAGCAAAGGCGTCTTTCTTCCTTTAAATGACTGGCTATCAAAGGTCAAGAATATAACCCTTCCTGAAAATTCAGACTTTGGTGGTGCCAAAGTTACCATTGATGGCTCCTTTGCTGCTTCTACTGAGGCTTTAGGATTTACAGTCGCGGCTACAGGTGGTCTCACCGAGCCATTTGTTTTAAACTTGACGAATCAAGATGATGTGGATAATAAGGTACCAAAAATTTCACTGGATGTCAACTTACCAGATATTGGTGATATCAAGAATTTATCCTTTGGGGATGTAATCAAGCTATTGCAGGTATGTGAAATAGGTTGATATTGTTGAAGGTTGTTTATCTTTCTTCTCCTCCTTACACCTCATAACTTGCACATACACACAGTCATCAATTGATCTCTTAATTGGGGAAGAAGATGGAGATTCAGTTGATTCCTGCTCAGGGGGCATTCTCGGAACTGCGGTGCTAGGTGAGAACATCCTTGCATACAAAATTCCTGCCATTGGAATAAGTGGATGCGACTCTGCAGGGTTCTTGAAAGTTGTGGTCGATGCGGTAGATAAGCTTGTGAATGACAATGGCGGCGATGCCCAAGAAGAAGGTACTACTAGCTTCCAAGCGCTCGAGCTAAAGCTTGAATCTCTTCTTCAAGATGGTGTTGGTGGGACACCTAATGTAACGCTTGTCACAAAGTCAGATGATGTTCGTTCTGAGTTACAGTTTGAGATTGAACTCTTTTGGACATTCGCAGACGCAAGAGATCTTCAGATTGATTTGGATGCCATCTTCAAAGATCTCGAGCTCGAGGATGATATAGCAAAATTTGTTAAAGGCATTCTAGCCTTTGAGGGTACAGCTACAACAATGTTGGACAGTTCATTGTCGTTTACATTGGGCATCGGACTTGAGTATGTCAAGGCAAGTAAAAAGATTCTACCGTACATCCAAGGCTCCACTGGACTAAAGGTTGAATTTGCTGCTGATGCGGTGGCCAATTTTGAAGCCACAATCGGCCCATTAACTGCTGAGATGACAGTTGCACTTGAAGTTGACAATTTGGGAGAACCAATACAGATCAAGATTGGGCTCGATGACGAGTTGGACTATTATATAGGAAATCAGGCCTCTATCAAGTCCCCACCAAGTACTACTACTAGGCTTACTCAGCCATCTGGCTCTACTCAACCGTCATTACAGCCATCTGTATCTTTACAGCCATCTGTATCTTTACAGCCATCTGTATCTAGCAAGCCAACCCTGTCACCTAGAACAATAGAGATTGATACAAGAGCTAATTTTGTGATAGTTAGTTCTGTTAGCGACTTCTCGAGTAAATTCCAAGTCAGTGTAAGTGGAGGTTTACGAGGCAGTGTTAACGGCGAGTTGGTTGGAATCCCTGGAAGTGTAAACATCCAAGTAAATTTAGCTGATATAAATTGTGTCATTCAAGGGAAGAAGGGATGCATATCAATCTTCTATGAGGTAGATATTGGTGTTGACTTTCCTTCCGTTTTGGATTTGTTCACAGCGGAGCCAAGTGGTATTGTCGAGTCAGTAAACAACATCTTTCAAGTAGTAGAAGATCTTACCCTTGGTCCCAATGGCGCGTTTACTCGGTTTGAAACTCCTATTGTCGGGAAAAAGTTGCAGGAGAGTATTGGAAGTGGTCGGCCAGGTATGATAAAACTGTTCTGATTTTGACCTGAGTTTGCCTTTATTTCATTGCCTCTATTGTTTATATGTACTAATATATGTTTCAATCGCCCCCTTTTCATCTGTTCCAGACAACTTCATTGCCAACGCAAGACGAAAAGTTGTTGGCACGCTTGAAGCACAGTTAAATGCTTATGAGGAAGATGGAGAAAGTACCGAAACAGTCGCTGACATTATTGCCAATATACTTAATGATTTGTTGGGCGACAATGGACTTGATATACTTCAAAAAAATAAGGAAATCACCGTCACATATTATGAAAATGTAGAGGTTGCAGGGGTCGATAAATTCCAGACTGCAAATGTGACATACGACAAGGAAAGAAAGTCTGAGATTAAAAGTCTGATGTTCACAATTCCTTTTGGTCAAAATTTCAGTGTACCAATCCCCGGACTGAACTTTAAGTTACCAAGTGCACTTCCATTCACTTTTGAGGTGTCAGATAATGAACCTTCCTTGGTCATAGAGTGGCAATTCGATTTGGCTTTTGGGTATGACGAAGATAGTGGATTCTTCATTTACACATTCCCAGAAGATAAAGCCGAGTTCTTTATCCAAGCCAACGCTAATCTTATCAAGGATGCCAATATAAACGCAACGTTGTTGTATTTCTTAGACTTCGAACTCAAAAACACAAACATTGAATTCGGTGCTGGATTCTTTGTTGACATAGATAAGGAAAGAGCTCTTGGTATTCCACATGATTCTGATGACGTAGAAACTGTGAACTACGGTCGTTTGACACGTGATATGATAGTAAACAAGGTACCTCGAAAGAAGGATATCTTTAGTATTTGTGCTAAAGCGGCGGCGGCGTTCACAGTTGACACTGCGACTGTTGCTCTCGACAATCCTATCCCAAATACTGCTGCTTTTGATGATGTGATAAAATGGATTCCATCACTTGTTCTTGGAAATGATACAATTAATGCACTGGAAATTGTTGTAAAGAAGGAGATTAGTTTAAGTTCAACGTCACAGCGAAAAGGCGGGGGCATAAGTGCTATCGATCAACGACGTTTGGATTCATCTATCCCTATGGACACACATCGAGGTCTTCGTATGCTTACATCTGATTGTGATGAAGATGTATTAAATCTTACATTCAGTTGTCCATTTGATGAAGATGAAGATGAATTCTTTTGCGCTCAGCTTGCGGATATTAAACTTGATGCAGATAAGATTGTAGACTTGGTATCGCCTATTGTTGACAAAATTGCGAATGAAAATAAGAATGGAACTTTTGATGAAATAGTTAAACCCTTGCTTCCACTAAGAGAGCCTCTCCCAGGGATTAGTGATGTTGCAGGAAAGGATATTACCATACTTGATATAGCTGAAATCTATGTTGGAGAAAAAAGTGGTGTCCGAACAGTCAAGAAACTGTTAGAGCTTTACGATTCAATAGTAAAGCTTTCTGAACTATTTGAAAGCCTCGGGGATACAATACTCCTCGCTGAAACGTGTGTGTTCAAGCTTGACACAGGCATGAACTGTAGTGGAGGATTGACCAAATTTAAAGATGATGATGGTACTCGAAAATCTCGTCGCCTTATACAAATGGAACAAGAAATGGAGGAAGCCTTTCCACTATATGACTCATCTGGTCTACGCATGACTCCATCCCAACCTCGTTTCCTGATGAATGTGTGTGGCCCATCATTTGATGACGATGACTGTGGTGACAAAATGAGTTGTAGTGGAACCGGATGCACAGGCACACTAGATAAGGCAAAGTGCAAAGGAAGACAAGCAAGATGTTTTGGTAGTAAGAAGGGAGTTAGCTTCCCATTCTTATCGGATCCAGCTAGTCTCCTGGGCCTGCTTGAAGGGAAGGATATAGGTACGTTGGACTATATAAGTACCTATTGATTGTTTTTGCGACTCACAAAGCCTAACATATTTCTCACCCCATTATTATATTCTCCTGTTCCTTATCATTAATAGAAATTATGGAATTTAAACCACCAGATCTTACATTCACCTTTGCTTATGAGCAGCGTATTCTACTTTGGACCCCACCAATTATTTACTTGACGCTAGGGTTTGATGCCAGTGTAACTTTAAGTTATGCCTTAGTCTTGGATAGTAAAGGTATACGCGAGGCTGTGGAGCAAAAGAAACCAGAGAAAGCTCTTGAAAGTATAGCTATTCGCGATGTGATTGACGGTGTCAATACTCCAATAGTGACATTTAGCATAACTGTTTCGGCAGCCATTGAAGTGTCAGGTAAGATTACTCGGCTCACATTTTGTACTTTTTTATGCTGTGTCATGCTCTTCTTCTTCATAACTCAATTCACTTATGCAATAATTACTTTGTACAGCTGCAATTGTGAGCGTAGAATTGAAAGGAGGTATTATATTCGATGTAGAAATTGATATCTACAACCCTTACCCTATAACTAGTCCAGATCTAGTAAGACCCGCTGAGCTTCTTGCAATAAGGTACGTCATGCTGTCACACAACTCATCCTTACAGATTATCCCAAACTAACTCATCTTCTTGTTCCCTACTTGAACTTGTCTAGTTTGAATCCGATCGACTGGTTCGAAGCAAGGCTGATCATTACAATATTTATTGAAATTACCATTAAAGTTGGATTTGATACTCCATTCGGCTTTGTGGAAGTATGGTCATTAGGTGAACGTTTCAGTGAAGTTCTATTTGATAAAAAGTACACTCCTACACCATTTGATGTGATAGGAGAAGTGGATAAAGCAGGATCACTAGGTGTTACATTGGCGGGAGGAGATCTTGATAAACCTATAGCCTGCGAGTCTAGAGAGATTACAGAAGGAGGTGAAACTATGTAAGTATGTGTGTGAAGTTTGATGACCTAATGTGCTTTGAACTGTTAACAAATTCATATTTTCATGTGTCTTGTTCGTCCTTGTCCAGTTCATGTGTGGATTTAGGTGAAGATAATGGTGTTATTCAAACGTTCTTAGATGTGACGAAAATAGCCCTTTCTGCAACAAACTACTTGTTCTCATGCATTTCATCTGAGATCAATGTAAGTGCTTTCCTTATATCATTGTATTCAATCATTCTTCTTCTTCTTCATATACTTTACACTAACCATACTAACATACTAAACTAATTTATAAATTGCTTATTTTTGCAGTTGGGCAATGGCAATGCAAAATTAAACTACGAAAGATGTTCTATAACAGATAATACAATTTACCTTGGCGAGACACTTGCAAGGATCGGTATCGTAAATGTTCGCCACTCTGGAGAAAAGTCACAGTCTTTGGTCCTTCCTGACCCTCCAAGTGAATTCCTAGATACTTATGTCACTGATTGTGACAATGCTTGGAACATTACGGGATTTGCTAATGTTAATGTAGAAGGAAGGAAGATCAATGCAAATTGTATTGTCGACGTACCAGGTATAGTTGATTCTACAGCAAGACTAACAATAGACTTCACAGAAGGGGATATGGATGATTGCAGTAACGGTCGACAGTATTCTGTCGAGTTAGATGGAGGCATGATGACAATCAATGGTAGAGCCAGGGTCAATTTTGGAAACATGTTTAACAGTATAATAGTCAAGATGAGTCCATGTGGAGGTGACTATATCCATATAAAGCGTACATATGATGATACCGAGTTAGTTTTGATTGAGGGTGGGGGAGGAAGTCGAGGTAAGTATCTTATCAAATCAAGAAAAAAGGAGAGGTATCCTTTCCTTTTTTCCTACTCACTCACTTGATCTAATCACTCATTCAACAAATTATTAATCACATGTAAACATTCTGCTACAGATCGAATTGAGTTGGGTAATTTGGGTGATCCCTTCAAGGAGTTGATCAAGTCCCCAATAGTAATAAAGAAAACACATGATGCTTTCTTAGAGGTACACGATGAAGCATCCAGAAATACCGACAAGATGAAACTGGATGTTAATGGCATCAGTGGCATTCATAGTCTTAGTAATAATACTATATCATTCGACCCTGCACGAGGAATCAAGGATATACTGTTTAGAGCCGGCGAGGCTACAGCGATTAATGTAACATCTACACCTAATGGTCAGTCGGTAACAATTGATACATTGAACCAAGGAGGAGTAAGTCCAACAAAAAGGCCCGATGTAGCATTATACCATCATCTTTCTTTTTCTTATTTGTTTCTTTTGTGCTCCTTAATTTCATAGGAATATGATTATGACCTCTCCAATCTTAATGGAGATATTACTCTTTTATGTGGGATCCATAACTCAAATGCAAAATTTGATACTGTTAGCGGGGATGTAAATATGACTTGTAGAGGCGGAGATCACGATATATACGCCAACGATGTCACTGGTAATATTTATATGAAGCTTGGGTATGAGGCTCCTGGAGAAGATTATGTGCAAATCTTCGATACAGAACAAGGTGACCAAACATTTTTTACTTTTGGTGAAAATGATAATGTGACCGTAAGCCGAGTACCGGACAATTCCCTGCTGCTTATAGATGTTGGTAATGGCAATAACCTTGTCAAAGTTGACGGATTGTTGGCAGCGGATGCTGACATTACTAGTGGGACAGGTAATGATGTTATCACATTGAATGAAAATACAGACGCATCCATTGGACAAATAGTTCCATGGCAGAATACGAAAGCATATTCTATCAATGTAACTACCAATGAAGGTGATGATAAGGTCTTCATTAAAACAAGTCCTATGATGTGCAAAATGAACATCATTACAGGTAGTGATGCAGATACCATTGATATAAATGGGCTTGGATATGGTAGCAATGTTACAGTTCTTGGTGGTAGTGGAAATGATATACTTCAGATTGACGGCAGGGAGGACGAGATGTTATCTGATCCATCCCAGGCAATCAACACAATGGTATGTGAATATCTGTTGAAGTAACCTGTATTTGATACTGATTTGTGACTCACACTAATTGAACCAATGTTATTTCAATATTTAAGGATGGATCTACGATTTATTGGAATGGAGGTGTGGGTCTTGATAAATTGGACACTTACTTTGTCAGTGTTGGTAACACTGTAGTCGAGATGTTTGGGGATAGTAGTGCAGCTGAAACGGGGGAGAATTTCCTAACTGTAAGATGTGCTGATATAGCATGCATTGTGCTATCACGTCAAACTTTCTGTGAGTATATTATATTATATATTTTTATGTGCATTGTGTATCCCTCCGTCTTCTGACTAAAATTGATTGCGCTGCAACATCAACCATAGTGGCCAATATTCATGAACCCGACAACAAAGAAACCTCATTAGAGCGTATTAACAAAAGTAGTGATCAATCCATCAATTCTATAAAACTCTTTCTCAATGATGGTAATAATGAAGGTAAGAAGGAAGTACAATAATAATATGTAATAGAGCCATTACGTTACATTCTCTAATCATTCTTTCTCTGCTTCTGCTGCACCTTTTGCTCCATTAGTTCATTTCGATGATACAATGGGTGTAATGGTAAGTCGGTCGTTTGTTTACCTTTACTCCTTTACATCGTTGTCTCTATCTAACACTACACAATTCTCACTTCCTATTCAAGGACGTTCTTGGTGGCAAAGATAATGATCTCTTTAAGGTTGGACAGATGTTTAATGCTGAAAGGAATGAAACATATGGAGTGTCTACAGAAGACCCAATAGAATGGACACTCACAACTAAAGGCTTTCTATCTGATGGGTGTAGTAATCCCGTTTCCTTAAATGGGGGATTTGGTAATGAGTGAGTGCTTCATTTGGTCTTTATGTATCTTCATTTGATTGTCTTTGCAAGACGTATGCACTAACTTGAGTTACTATCGTCTCTCTTCATCTTCGTATATCGTGAAACGCGCATCTTCCAGTACTTTTGATGTGCTGAGAAATCGTTGCTTGTTAGATCTCAATGGAAATTCAGGTAATGACAATTTTGTTGTTCGATCTTTTGCTGCCCTACCACTTAATGAAGAGGGAGTTGTAATGGAGGAAGAACGCATGAGGGTCAAAGTTAGGGTATGTAATGAGACGTTATCGATGAATGGCACTACTGCAGATATAGGTGACTATACATGCGGTGACAATGAAATTTCAGTAGAAGATCCTAATCCTAATTTGGATGATGATGATGATGATGATGATGACGAAACCTCAGAGGAGCCACCATTGCTTCCAGACTATCTAGTGAACAGCCTCGTTGATGTCGACGGAGGTACAGGTAGTGATCGATTGACAATTGTTGGTACTGAATTCAACGATAAATATGTAGTTCAAGATGGACTTTTATTCGGTGGTGGACTCACTATTAAGTTCACAAACATTAACTTCGTCGACGTGACTGGTCAGGAAGGCAATGATGAAATATACGTGCTATCAACAAACCCATCCTTCTTGCTATCACTGTATGGAGCACTTGGTTCTGACACTTTTGTCGTGGCTCCGTCTTCAATTGAGCCTGTTACCTCTAAGAACTTGCGTGGACACCGTGGTATCATCGAACATAATATCAAGTCTAATGACGCTGACTATGATGGGTTGAAGATCAGGGGAATACAATGTAATATTCTTGATAATGATGGAGAATATGGATATGTAAATGTTGTCAACCAAGGTGGCTTTTATGTTATGGACGAAGATGGAGTAGGAACTTTCTCCTTCTTCATCTACCCAACAACCCTTCCAACAGGTAACGTGACTGTCAGTATAGTTGCACCAGCTGCTCCCGACGCGAACACTTACATCTTGGTAAACAATAAAACTGCCACGGTACTTGGATTTGAAGCTGGCGACCTCACTCCACAAGAAGTTAAAGTTACATACAATGAGAAGGTTTCCAAGTTGGATATTACTGATATTAATCTGCTTATCAAGATTGAAGTGCTTCAGATTACTACCACTGATGAGAGGTTTTCGTTAACTAACCAAACTTTACTGCCAATTGATATCAAATTAATCCCTGGTATGGACAATGACGCAGGTGCAAAGTCTATCACTATTGAGGAGGGACCTGCAGGTACTGCTGTGATGGAAGGTGGCTTCAAGGCTTCCTATGATGTAACGTTGCGGCCATGTTCGGATGAACTTATAAGAGATGTTGTTGTAACATTGGAAGAATCTGTTCCTGGACAGCTAAACTTGAGCACTAGAGAACTAAATGGCACTGATTTTGACAAAAAATCATGCACGGCCACAGTCGACGTTTCAGCATATGATGACAATTTTAGTGAAGGCGACCATTATGTGAATATCCGTCATGTCGTCACCAATAGGACTGCTGGTGAGGATCCCATCTTTTTGACAGACGGCAGTCCACTTTATGCACCGAATGTCTTGGTTCAGATATATGATAATGATATTGGTGGAGTAGTAATTCGTGAGACCAATGGCATCACAGCCCTTGCTGAAATGGATGAAACAATGAACAGCGGAGTTCCCCTTGACTACTACGAAGATGATTATTCTCTACAACTAACAAGACAACCAGCGAATGGTACAACTGTTGAAATCGACATCCTTTCTATTGCTGTCAAAACTGAAGTTGCCAATAGTATATTCACACCCAGTTATAGAAACATGACAGCGCGACCCCAAGTAAAGGCTTACTTCAAAGATACTGAGGTTTCAAAAGTTATCATTACTGATGCAACTTTAACAATTGTTGGTACAGCCGAAGAGCAGATAGGTATATTGAAATGGTTTGACGAGGTTCCATTGCGAGTTAAAGCTATAGATGACGGTGAAGAAGAAGGAGTGGATCTTCTCAACTTTGCCTCGCAGCCCAGCAATTTGGTAAGTAAAGCACGATTCCCGATCAAACCTCTATTGCATTTCATATACTCATTACTTGGATTCTTGCTCCTCTCCACATAGGGATTGATCCAAGGACCCATATTTATATCAGGAGGGGACAGTCCATTCGTACCTCCCATCACGAACCCAGTCACTCTTCCGTTAGAGATGAACCCTGCTCAGTTTCTTGTCCCCCCAAATGCCAACGTGTCATATTTGGAAGAAGGCCTAGCAAATTCATTGGCAATCGAGGAGAATCAAGTTGACACGGTGATTATAAATAACTTGGATGTGAGAGGAAATCTCCCATCTATTGGTACTCTGTCAACAGATCTCTTTGAAGGAATGTCAATGGCTCAGAATATCTTTATCTTGGATAGTTTACCCTTAAGTGGCATTAAGTACGAGGAGATAGAGATAATGACATTCAACTTAGGAGATGGAATAGACTCAATTACTGTTGAAAGCACTTCAGAGGCGATACATGATCTTAATTTAGGATCTGGGAATGATGGCGTTACAGTGAAATCTCTCTCTGGCCCAATGCTCATCAAAGGAGACGAAGGGGATGATACTGTTCTCGTTTCATCAAACGAACAACAACTACGCTTGATAAAGGCACTACTTGCCTTTGATGGAGGTGATGAGTCAAATAGTGACACTCTTACACTTGATAACTCAAACGATTTGGAGATTGACGATTATTTGATCGTTACTCGTTTGATGGTACAAGTCGAGAGTATGGACGTACCAAATCTGAATGTGACGAACAAAATGAATCCAATCCTTCCACGCGATTCATATTTGATTAATCTCCAGAACTCAACTGGAGGAAGCTTTACTCTTTTAGTGAATGATGCTGCCAAAGAGGTGAGCAAAGTTGCTCTTTCTATTGTTGTTGGCACATCTCGTGTTGTAAAGGATACTGGTACATCTCACATGATATATTGCTCACCTCTCTTCGCATCATTACAGCCAACAGCAAGTTTGTTTTCCTCACGGAGTCCGAGCGTACCATTAACATCTTCACAACCGTCAACATCTTCACAACCATCCTCACAACCCTCCTCACAGCCATCTAGCCAGCCATCTAGCCAGTCATCTCAAGATTTTCTTTTGAAGACAACGATTTCTTACCCATGGACTGCAGACAAGATCGAAGACGAACTCACCAGACTCCTCTACGGCTCTATTGCTTCTAAGTCATGTGGTCTAAACTCAACGACATTCTGTTCTCCCCCTGTCAAGGTTGTTCAACTCGGCAACAGCAATACTTTTGCGATATTCTTCATTGGCGAAAGACTGAACTTGGGAGTGGAATTGGGTTTGATCACTGATGATTTAATTGATTTTCAAGAAGAGATTTACAAGAATAACACAAATGATATTCTTCAGGTCAATTCTGATGTTGCCTACACTAATGTTGATGAACTTAATGTCCGCATGGGTTCCGACCAAGATGTAGTGTCTAACATTCGTGGCACGAGTGCTCTCAGAACAAATATTTATACTCAGGAGGGCGATGATGAGTTCTTTGTATCTTCAGACGCAGATGAACGTTTAGCAACTATACCTTTTGTTGACGTGTTATATGGGACACTCGATTACATGGAGGGAGATTTGTATATGTCTAGTGGTAGTGGACGTCATCGGCTGCTTATGTCAGATGTCTTCAGTAAGATTAGTAAGGGTGTAGGTAGACAGGGGCCGGCCGAATTAACAAATACAAGCTTGTCCAATCTTGCTGACAACTTAGGAAATATCTACTTCAACTCAGAGGGAAATTGGTATGGTGGCATTAATATATGGCTGGGGAATGGTGACGACGTAGTCGTTGTAAAATCAGTTCAAAATGTGGAGCCCAACAGAACAATCACAAGCGTATTTGCTGGCAATGGAAGTGACGTGCTGGGAATTAGTTTAGATGATTCAGAACATTCACTGTTTGTGGGGAACGGTCAGGGCGGAGACGATACGTTGGATGCTTCAGAGTCTTCGCTTCCAGTGATACTCTTTGGAGATGGAGGTAGTGATACCATATTAGGTGGAACTTCAGAAGACGTTTTAATTGGTGATTATGGAAGAGTATTTTGGATTGATGAAGCCGAGAACGAAGTTGGCCGAGTTGGAGGAGGTGGATATGATGATTATAATGACGGAGTGATTCGCCAGATAAACCGTATCGAGGCTGTGTACCCTCCTCCTGCTATCAATTATGATGACCACCCCGAGTTGATGTCTTCTAATGACACAATTTCAGGCAATGCAGCACGTGATGTTATTGTAGGATGTGCTGATGATGATGTGATTCGTGGAAATGAAGGATCTGATATTATATTAGCTTCATTTGGGGAAATATTGTTTGACGATTCAGACAATGGAGAACTTTATGGATTGCGCTCTATCCACTCCCTCAACTGTTCCAATTCGACGGATGAAAGAAATCACGTCTATGGAAATGATGGTGATGGTAAGTACATGTTGTTGTAGGCCTCGTGCACGTATATTCATATCATAATACTGTTTTCCCGAACTAATGCTCTTACCACTCTACTACTCCAATATAGACATCCTAATCGGAGGAGGAGGCATAGACTATTTGGAAGGTAACATGGGAAGTGACTTGGCCGCTGGAGACTGTGTTGATGTTCTCTTCCAAGACAAATCATTATCTTTCATTATCCAGAGTATCACCTCAACTTCAGCAGAAATAGGATCTGAGGATATTTTAGTTTTAGGACAAGGGAATGACACTGCTATTGGTGGGCAGAGTGGAGATATTATCAACAGTACTGCAGACTTCAACATTCTGGTCGGTGACTCTGCCCAAATTACTTACTACTCAAAACCGCTCCCAAGCCCTTCTAGTGAAGAACTGGGGTTCTTTTGGAGTATTCCTAAGAGTATAGAAACTATCAACTGCGAACTTGGTGGGAATGACTACATTTCTGGCGGCAGTGGAACGGATTATATCATCGGTGGTAGCTTTGATGACAACATAGATGCTAATGAGGGCCCAGATTTAGTGTTTGGAGATCACGCTAAGATTTTCTTGTATGATATAAATCCCTACAAACTGTTTAATGCAACAACAACAGATGCGAGCTGTGCCATGGGAGAAGATAATATTACACTTGGTGGTGGAAATGATATAGCATTCGGTGGCAGCATGTCAGACAATATTACAGGGAATGATGGAAGTGATATTATCCTAGGCGACTTCGGTCGCTATCAGGATATATTCGAGTTCCTCCCTAACCAGTTCTTTGAGTCTCTTACAGATTATTACGAATTTGCTGGAGCAGACACCATTCACGGGGGGGCAGGTGATGATGTTTTGATGGGCCAGGGTATGTTCTTCTTTGCTTTTGCATTATGCATGCATGTACATATTTTTAATATGAAATACTAATATTAAATATCACACTCTACTCTTTAAGAATATGACGATTACATCGATGGAGGAATTGGCAGTGACGACATATATGGCGGTCATCACAAGTTATTTGGGAAGGATTCACACGATGTACTTTTGGGTGGTGATAATGATGATGTATTGCTTGGTGACAATGGAGAGATACTAAGGGAAGCAGTTGAAGTTAAAACCGATTTCCCTTGGAAAGTATTTACTTGGAAGCGGTATCCAGCTCCATTTGACTCCGAAGCTATTCGTGATGTAAGACGATATGACGACATAGATTTTGTTGAGGGAAATGATCATATATATGGGGGGAATGGGAATGACATACTTCACGGCCAAAGAGGTGAGTTAAGATAGTATGACTATCGGATTTCTAACTTTTGAACAGACGAAGCATATCTCGTACTCACCTAACTACTTCTTTCTTATCCTGCAGGAAATGATAAGTTGTACGGAGATGAGGGTAAGTTGTTCACAGCTGTGTCGTGATACTTCTTTCTCGTGATCCAAGCTCTAACTATATGTTTTACTTTCTCCATCGAGCAGGGAATGATGAACTCTACGGGGAACTCGGTGAGTTGACCTATATTGGTACATTTTTTCCAAGTTGACTTTACTTTTATCTCATATCTAATATAACATGTATTTTGTTTTGAACTAGGCGAGGACGAGCTATATGGGGGTTTGGGAGATGACGTTTTAATAGGTAAGCAGCAACTGTGGTATATTGTCTTCCAAACTTGTCCTTGAAGCATATGAGTCTCATTATTCAACTCTGCTTGATCTGTATAGGCGATATTGGTTATTCTGTTCGTCGCTACTCAGAGGATTCCCCTATCTTTACAATGAGTAGTAACGGCACATTTGTGTGGAAGAAAGACATTGTACTTGAAGATGTAGGTAACATCACCAACATTGTTCGAATTTCAGACAAAATTGACACTCAAACTATGAATGCTGAGTCAATTGCCGATGCTTCGCTCGTCTTTGTTGCTGCTGCATATAAGAACGGAATTAAGTTTGAGGACCCAGAGTGGATCACGGATATGTTCACTTTCAACCTTGAGAGAGCATACGATGATCACCTAGAAGGTGGAGACGGTAATGACGTCTTGATCGGACAAAGAGGGAACGATTTCCTCTCCACGGGTAAAGGTAATGATCTGGCTATCGGCGATGCAGGGACAAATGAAATTTCAACCAGCATGGAGTTTTCTCGCATCTACCAAATTTATAGAGCTTATGAGACCCCAAGTGACAGTGGGTATGCGCCAGAGTCGACTGATGGCTTTGGTTTTGTCTTTACAAGTGAATTTGAATTATACTCCAATCCGTATCGTTCCCTTGATGCGCAGGGTTTGTCTATAATTGATCGTTTAGTTACGATTGATGACGTATCCAACTCATCAAACGTCGTTAGGGACATTTTTGGTATCTCTAGCATTGCAAACGTCGAAGGCTTTCGTATGCAGCCAATGTTCACAGTTTCACCTGGATTTGTAACTGAAACAAATATTCTTAACGGTGACGACACAATACAATCAGATGAAGGTGATGATTATCTGATGTAAGTACTACACGATTGTATATTATGGTATTTTTGTTACTCAGTGTGCTAACAGTATAAATAACAATATGTGTATGATTTTAGTGGCGATAACATTCGAGGATATTCACCAATAGACTTGACCGAGCTTAAAGCCATTGGTGATATTAGGCAGGACTTGGATGCCATTGTTACAGATATTAGTGTACGTCTTAGCACACTTGGCTACGATACAGAATACTATACATCAAATGGACAATCTAATGTCACATCGATGGTAGGGTTCAACATTACCGTGGGGTGTGATAACATCACCACAAATGATATGTCTAGTGCCTTTGTCACAGGTGATGTGCTTACAATGATTGGGCGGACATTCTTAGGATCGACCTTCCCAGATCCTCTGACACAAATACCTCTGGTATTAGAACGGATATTTGATATCAAAGAGATACTGACAAATATGAACTATGGTTTATATGAGATCCACATCGAATTGCTTCAGAGAGATATGCAAGATTTTGCGGCTGACTTCAAGTCACTGCAAACACCACTGCACAGTCTGGAGATGGGTAATGATAACATTCACTCAAGAGGCAATGATACCGTCGTTGGTGATTCTGCAACTCTATATTATCAAATCGATCGTGATGCATTTGAAGACTTTGGCTATACCTTCAGCTTTGACGAACTAGAAGCTGCACCTGACTTGAGATCTATCGCGACTGAACGTCAGGACAGTTTGGCAGTGCATATTGAGGCAAATCTAAGGCCTTCTATTCCACTATCAAACCAAGAATTGAATGCTGTACCCTTTGCAGATTTGCCTTTCTTCATTTTCATTGGTATTGATACTGTCAACCTCTCCGACAACTCGGTTGTGGCGGTAGGTGACTATGCGGCAATCGGTATTGTTTATAGTATGGAGCAAACTAATGTGCGGGAACTTAGCAAGTATTATACGTCAGTTGATATTTTGCGCAAGAAGCAAGGAGTTGAAGCATTTTTGCCATCATTATCATCCCTTGGTCAGAATGGCGATTTCTTCTACCAGCGTTATGCGAGTGATAAAGTCAAGCTAGTTGAGCCAACTCTTCATGGTGATTTCTTCTTTGGTCAGTCTGAAGAGAACATTGTGTTGGGAGACTTCTTAACTGCGGCTTGTGTTAGCATTGAAGAATCCTTCACCCTTGATGACAAGCAAGACTTTTATGGAACATTTCTCAACGCAGAGTGGGCACAGTACTTTGATGAAGACACGATAAATGTGATAGGCCTTGGTTCTCCCATCTGGATTGGTCAAGTTTCCAACGACAATGTCAATGGGACAGTTGTCAAATCCAAGGCAGTTCAGGAACTGACGGATAATATGGAGAGATTCTTCGATGGTCACGAAATATCGAAGCAAATCATCAATGATTTGTATTTCAATACAATACCCTATCCGTTCAATAGTGTTGGTCTAAGGAATGTTGATGGCTTCAACATCACAACAAGCACCGGTGGTCAGTTTACCATTCCATCATCAACTTATGTACCCAGCCACACTTTATCACTTTACTTCCCCAATGATCACGAATCAGAAACTGACACATCTACATCGGTAGCATCAACAAGTTCAAGCATCGTGCCTCAAACAACCGCGGCATCCACGTCTGCAACAAATACATCAGAAACAGCATCTACAAGTTTGAGCACGACGTTGCCTCCACCGACCACCACATCTATGGAAGCAAGTAGTTCTACCACCATCGTCAAGGCTAGTACTACAAGCACCACTGTTTTATCTACTCCTAATCCTGCTTGTGCCGTTGAAGATTGGTACTTTGTATCAAACAATGGACGCGTGCGGGGTTGCAGCTGGATCGGCGAGAGGATTAGTAAACGTTGCGACAAGGAAGGTGGCTTCGGTACATGTTTTGGTAAGACTACATGTAATGACAATCCAAGATATGACACAACATCGTGTAGTATGATGTTGGCGCGTTTTGCATGTCCCGATGAATGTAAACAAGCCCCCTTCCTAAGTGCAAGTACTACAACCACATCAACATCTGCCACAAATACAGCAGAAACAGCATCTACAAGTTTGAGCACGACGTTGCCTCCACCGACCACCACATCTATGGAAGCAAGTAGTTCTACCACCATCGTCAAGGCTAGTACTACAAGCACCACTGTTTTATCTACTCCTAATCCTGCTTGTGCCGTTGAAGATTGGTACTTTGTATCAAACAATGGACGCGTGCGGGGTTGCAGCTGGATCGGCGAGAGGATTAATAGACGTTGCGACAAGGAAGGTGGCTTCGGTACATGTTTTGGTAAGACTACATGTAATGACAATCCAAGATATGACACAACAGCGTGTAGTATGATGTTGGCTCGTTTTGCATGTCCCGATGAATGTAAGCTATCCTCAGCTAGTAGGAACTTGAGGGCCATACCAAATTTGCTTCTGGAAACTAGTAACCCTGGCAGTGGAGGAAATAAGCTGCGCCGCCGAAAAGAGTAACTGTGTATAGTTAGTGGAGATATACTGTAGGAGATAAACTAATGTGCAAGAACATAATCAACAATAAATGTCTCTACTTTGACCCCCTTGTGACAGTTCTGGATGCCCCGGTTGGTATCAGTATTGTGCCGACTAGCCTCCCGAGACGCTTGAGCGTCAATACATCTGTTGTTGTAGTGCACATGCTATTATACAAAAAATCTGCTCCATTTATAGCGGACATCGGACTTGGATACCACTCTCTCTCTCTCTCTTTTATGTTTGTGGCTTTGGGCTCATTCTTTGCCTAAAGCCGCCCATGCTAGGGTTCAATTAGCGTAGCGTAATTCATATTCACCAACCATACTTCAGGCTATAGATACTTGTATATCATATATCAAACTCTACCAATTTGCCGTCTTCAAGTCTAATACCTATATCTTGTAGTTGATCCCAATCTACATAAAAAAGTGATTCTTTTGTTTCACCTCCATCAAGTAATGATTGTATTTCATTCTTCATCTTGACCATTCTTACATCCAAAATTGCATTTGCTGCCCTCCAGACGGCATAATCAGCTGGCTCTCTCCGTTTCACTTCTTCTCTATCTTCTGCTGTCCACCAAGCGGTTGGCCGACAATCTTGAATCCGGTGTATCGGTGTTTTGGGTAATGGTTTAGACTTGAAGAAATAGTAGAATAAAACTACTGATTCTTTCATCCTTTCTGTGATGCCGAACCATATAAAGTCTGGTTCCGGCGGTCCTACACCATCTCCTGCACCACTTATTGTCAAGTCAAGTCCACCCAAGTCCTGAAGTGTATATTCTTCAACAGCTTCAACTGAATATCCTACTGACTTCTCTGCTGATTCGAATCCATAGCCCATTCTCCCATAGGCAGTATTTTGATTAAACTCTTGTCCTCTATGGAATCGTCCCATGAGTGCTTTAAACATGGACCGGTAATGCTTTTCATATTGATCTGATGCAAGCAAGTCTTTTGCCGATCGACAATGCTTCAATGTATCAATGCCATTCTTTTCGTTCTCACATTGTGTAACCTGTTGTGGATACATCTTTCTATTTGCAGGTAGTTTGCCAATTTCAGCTTGATGACATTTTTCTAATAGATCGGACACCTTTCTATCAACTAAAGCTGATATGTTCATTCCTTCACTTGGAGAGCATGCAGCCTCAAGACCTCGCTGTTTTCGATCGTTGTTTTCTCTATTCACTTCATAATTGAGACCACACATTATCATTGCATGATTACTAGCACGAAAGTCTGTAGGATCTCGTAACATTGTTATTGCCCGAAGTCTTCTGTTCTCAGGTAAATTCTCCAAGAAGAATTTACCAGTCTTTGTTCTTTTAGGACCATAGACTGGGCGTAATCCAGTATGAGCATAACTTGCTCTATATGGTAAATCTTCTCGCTTTGTACCCTCCTTTATCCTTTAATGCCTCATCGTGATCGAAATTGCCAGACATGTACGACCCTGGTAATATATGTTCATAGTATAATGCACCATGCGGTGATTTGGGTAAGCCAATTGTTCTATCCATTAAATTTGATATAGATGTACCACCACTTTTATATAAATGATGAAAATGAAAGAAGTCATTATCTTTATTGTAATCATTTACTTTGTGAAATTGTTGTATTAATAAGTCAATTGCATTTGGTGTTGTTAAGTTCCATTTTTGTGCAATATCAGTTGCCATTACTTTGTAATCTATTGCAACTTTGTCCTGATTATTCTCCTTTTGTTGTCTATGCCCTACTGCTTTAGGTTTACCACCCACAGCAACAGTTCTACTATTTACTATTTTATTGATATGATGATGATTACTTTCTTGTGATATAATCTCATGCTTACCAAGTATACTCATCATTTTTATTTGTGTTATGAATATCAATGTAGCACATATCAGAAACAGAGCGGCGGCAATTGAGATCTTATTACCACTCTTAATACTGCTATGGATATGGCCTGATTTCTGTGGTAGCTTGATCATGGCACAAACAACTATATGTATCTAAACCCTATAATATGGTTTTGCAAATGTATCAGTAACCTCTAACTGCAGCCGCATCCAATATAAATACCAGCAAATGTTCTAATAGTATGTTGTTATTGTTGATGCACTGACTTTATGTTGCGAGACCGGACAACTTAAACAGTATTAGTCTTTATTTCGACAACTATATTCTCCAGTATAAGCCGTTCCAAGTCCCCATCCTTGGCATGAACAATAGATACGATAGCCGAATCCTACCTATACCTATAGTTGATGACCGACGAGAGATGTTTGCATTTTGAGACCGGTTCGCCGGCAGGCGGTATCTTTTATTTTTGAGAGAGTGTAAGAGATTTTCCTCGCGATCCTGCTGACCACACACAAACAACTCCAACTCTTACTCAACTCTTCTTGCTTTGAATGGTTGCTACTATTCGTTCTCTTCCTTTACTACTATTTTTTCATTACAATCAATATAATCTATTATCCGTCGGTGCATTTTCTTACTCCACACAAAATAATATCAAAATGCTCACCAAAAGAACACCTGACGAAGTAACACTCGAGATCAAAGACCCAGTCGATCCAACAGCACTATCACAAGCTAAAGCAATCTTAAATGAACTACGTCCCGAAACACAAACTGCATGTTCACCAACTGCATTACTATCAATAGCACAACGATTAGGTGATATCCCAAAGGATACATCAACATATATAGTACCACCTGCACAATGTCAAGAAGCATTCAATGGTTTGACAGACGATGAGCGTACTTCATTGCTGAATATTCATGCACGTGTTAAGTTATTTGCAGAAGCACAAAGGAAGAGTGTGAATGATATGGAAATTGATATTCCGGGTGGTAAAGCTGGACAGAGTGTTAGTCCTTGTCGAGGTAAGTTGTTATAAGTTTTATGTCTTAAATGTGTTCTTTATTTAATCAACAATGACTCTTACTATTTTACACACATACTAATCACAACAACACACAAATATTAGCTGCTGGATGCTATGCTCCTGGAGGACGATACCCTCTTCCCTCATCTGTAATAATGACAGTCGTTACTGCCCGTGCAGCTGGATGTCCATATGTTGTACTGGCATCACCTAGACCTGCACCAATCACAATGGCAGCAGCCCATGTTGCCGGGGCAGATATTGTTCTATGTGTCGGAGGAGCACAGGCTATTGGTTCAATGGCCTATGGAGTTAAAGCTTTAACGAATGGGGATACATCAATAGCTGAAGTACCTCCATGTGATGTTATTGTTGGACCTGGAAATAAATGGGTAACAGCTGCAAAGTCAATTGTTAATGGATATTGTGGTATTGATATGTTAGCTGGTCCGAGTGAAGTACTCGTTATCTGTGATAAGACTGCCAATGCAGAGATTGTTGCCGCTGATTTGATTGCACAGGCTGAACATGATGTTGTTGCTCGCGCTATATTGGTTAGTGATGATAGTGGTATAATTGAAGCGGTTGATAAAGAGGTAACAACTCAAGTGGAGGCACTACCCGAACCCAATCGATCAACGGCAAAGGAAGCATTACAACAATCATTTTCTATATTGTGCAAAGATATGGAAGAGTGTATTAGTATGAGTGACAAATTAGCACCAGAGCATTTGGAGATTCAAACTATAAACTCACAGGAGATTGCTGACAAGTGTGCTAACTATGGAGGATTGTTCATTGGTACCAATTGTGCAGAAGTATTGGGTGATTACGGCGCAGGACCAAACCATACATTACCCACAGGTGGGACAGGGCGATACACCGGAGGTTTGTCAGTATTTAACTTCCTGAGGATTCGTACATGGATGAGGATTGATAAAAAGGAAGACTGCCAAGATATGGTCGAGGATAGTGTTAGGATGGCACGGTTAGAAGGATTAGAGGGCCATGCTAGGGCAGCGGAGAAGAGAAGACTTTGAGATGGGATGCTTAGTGAGTAAGTCGAAGTGGTGAGGAAGTAATGAGGAACACTTGCTCTTAAAATAAGTTAAGTGTTAGCAAGCGACCCATTGTAGGTTCATTGGTAGAGCGTCTCTCGAGCAACATATATGTTTTGTCCTTGCATACATACTCTTCTTCATTTCGTGAAGTAGAGTCTAGTTCTTCAAGGATACCGCACCCCCAGTTCTTTAACTATTACCATTGCATCGTATCTTATCAAATACATCAGTACATAGCCAAGACAGGTTGCTGCTATATCAGTTGTTGCTCTCGATTGGTGACAGGAGCTTCGTTTTTTTCTATTTAGTAGTATAATTCATAGGTCATCGAGTTACAGTAGCAAAGGTATTGGAGTTAAGTTCAAATGACAATTCAAATTGCCTTCAAACTGATATGCTTCTGCATATCAATGTATGCCGTGATAGCATTGGCAGTAACAAGTAATGAGGCAATATTAAGAAGTAGTACAGATTATCACCTTTTAGAAATAGCTCCACATGATACATCATCATTTACTCAAGGATTGACATACTTTGATGGTCATATATATGAGGGCACTGGTATGGAACAACAATCACATATCATGTGTCACGATCCTAACAATTCAATGAAAACTTTAACAAAGATGAAAGTAACACCGACCCATTTATTCGGAGAAGGCATATCATACTATTATGTATGGAAATTAGACGAACAAACTAGTAATTCTATTAAAGAACATCGACTGATACAACTAACTTGGAAAGACAAGGTTGGGAAGATATATTCACTACCGGATATGACTATTATCAACGAATTCACCTATGATACTGTCACAGGTGAAGGTTGGGGCATTACATTCGTACCGCATAGAAATGAGTTTTATCTTAGTGATGGTAGTGAACACTTGGTAGTATGGGATGCAATAACTCTGGAAGAAAAGAGAAGAATAGTAGTAATGTTTGATAGAGGTGATGGGAATCCAAATCCTGTTCAGTACTTGAATGAACTTGAGTTTGTAGATTTCGCATCAAGTGATAATGATGCAAGCACGCAGTTAGAAGAAGGAACATGTTCTGAAGGTTCACCATTTACACCAACAATGAAGATTCTAGCTAATATCTGGTATCAAGATGTCTTAATCAGTATCTGTCCAGAGTCTGGCAAAGTGACAAAAGTATACGATCTTAGAGATATTTATCCTCAAAGAAGCAAAGACGCTGATTGCCTAAATGGAATATCAATCACTGGTACTCGTCCAAAAGATAATGGAGGATTAGAGGTTTGGGTCACAGGCAAATTGTGGCCAAAGATGTATCGAATACAATTAAGAGATTAATAAGGCAAATAATGTCATTAAGATTAAACCATTGTAGCCAAGTTACGGAGCGTAGATGCAACGTTTGGATATTTCCTAGCCGCACAGACAACGTTAGCCCATCCTCGAACTCTAGGTTCTTCTCTCATACAGTCTCCTGTTATTCTGTATAAAGCAGGTGCATCCAGAACACCCTTCTTCTTTTCTCTTTCATCAACTAATCTCGTATCAAGATAGCAATCATATCCTGACTCATCCAAACTTGATGTAACCTCTAATAATGTTCTCTTTGGATTGCCATTTCTGCCCCACATGCCATGTGGACTCTTACCCTCTGACAGTCCTGGGTTGAACTCGAACATGACCATTATTGCATTTGATTGATTCAATAACGACTTACTGCCAGTAAGAACGGCAGGATCTAATCCCTCAGCATCAATTTTCAACATATGTACTAATGGCAAAGTCGAACCTGATTGGGGATATGTATCCATGAGAAATTGATCTACAGTCACTACAGGTACATCGATTGCTCCATCAGTATTCTCGTCAACAATGGTACATAATTCATCTCCCACTGCACTAGCACATGCCGGGTGCCATTTCATTTGACCATTCACTTCATGCAGACCTTTGTTATGTATATTCCACTTTGCCTCACCGGGACCATTTGGCATGAGTTTTGACCGTACTGAAATAAGCATATTGTATGTTGCAGGAGATGGTTCAAAGCAATGAACTTCCATCTTTCTCTTTGTATTCCTATCCTCATTCAATGCCTTGTTAGAGTCATTACAGACACCTCCATCTCGGTCAAACTTTGTATTCATATCTTTTGCAACAGCTCGTATTGAATTCACTAATGATCGAGGATTAATATTCGTTCCTGGACTTAATGCATCTAAGAAATCAGCACTTGTATATCCTTTGTTGCAACCAATATCCAAAATGAGATAAGGTTTATTCTTTCCACTTTTTGGAGTTGCAGCATCAAATATGTTGTGTATATTCTCCATCCATACTTGATCAGGACATGCCGAATGACTCCACCATTCAGAAAAACGTTTGTTCATCCTTTCAGTTTGTTTCTTAGCAACTTCAGCTGTACATGTTAGACGTGGATATTCCTCTCCTGAAGCAACAACACCAGATTTAACTCTATTTGTATTTGTACCACTCTTTTTGATATCTGCAACCATATTCTTTAAATCTCCTACTTTATTCTTCATTGTAGAAACTTGCTTACGAAGAGATATAAGTCGTTGTTTCTGTGCTGCACCATCCTTGGGCTGGTCTATTAAAATGTCATCAATGATTGTTGGTCCACCACTTAAGGTTTTTACTAATTGAAAGTTGAGATGTACCAAGAAACTAACCAATAGTACTAATGAAATAATGAAGAGATATTTCCAATATGTCATAGAGGTATCACTCGTATTACCACCACCACGGCGGCTATTTATTGATGACTTTACCATTGTCTCACAGAAGGGGTTTTTAATTGTTAATTGAGGGTTGATTTGAAGATGTTACCAAATGACCACAAAAGTAGTAATACACGCCTTAACTAGAGATCAATAGATTGCATATATCAGAACTGAGTACATATCACCACACTGAACCTTTGAGCTTGATGAGGTTGATTGAGGTTGGTACATGGATAACGATATCGTACCTCGTAGGTATGCACCTTAACCTAAACTATTGGCTATTGTGAATTGTGGGGGCGCAGTGCGTGTAGGCGTTACTTATCTAGAATTGGCTTTACTTATTACTGTTTACTGTCGCAGTTAAGACAGCTTAGTATTGTATTATATTGGGGTTATCAGTATAAGTGTACATTCGGAGAGTACAGTCGATATTTGCAATAGAGCAACAAAAAGAGCGAAAATTGTTGTGTACCATTACCATGTTTGGAGGAGATGATAACAAACCAACGTACAAGAACAGCAGAAGTAATAGAAGCAATAGGAGTAGTAGAAATAGTAGTAGTAGAGATATGCAACGACGTCATGACGATGCACATAGGAGTGCATTAGAAAAGAAATCTAGAAGAGAAACTAGAAATAGAGAAGCAACGGAAGATTATCAATTAGAAGAAGAAGGAGAAGACAGTAGTTATGATAACGAAGACTATGATGATGATGGTACAATTCAAACTGGTGATACAGGCAGTACTAATGCACGAAGAGTTAGACGACGGTGGACACATCCAAACGCTCATTTCAAACAGAACTATGCTCCTTTCTCCACTGCTTTTTGTGTCGTACAATGTATAATACTTCCAGTAATGATTTGGCAATGTGGTATAGCCCCAATCAATATTAATCCAATGATAGGACCATATCCCGATGCATTAAATTACTGGGGTGCTAAGAATGCAGTATTGATTATAGAGGATGGTGAAGGTTGGAGATTATTCACACCAATCTTTTTACACGCTGGTTTAATACATTTAGCTGGTAATGTCATGGTACAAATTGATGCCGGTAATACCTGGGAGAAGGAATGGGGTAGCTTAGTATGGATGATTATATATATTGGATCGGCATTTGGTTCGAGTGTATTCAGTACATGCTTTATGCCGGATAACATTAGTGTTGGAAGTTCTGGAGCGGTCATGGGGTTATTTGGTGCAAAGTTTTCTGAAATCCTCTTACTATGTATGGAAAAGAGTACAAATCTTAAAGAATTGGCAGGTGAACGATCGAGGAAGCAACAGGAAAGTCCGCGTTTGAATTGTTTTGTTGTATGAACTCGTGTGTTGAGTATGAAGTCTCGATCATTCGGATGCTCATTTGAGATTGGCTTGCCTTCGTTTGATTGTTTTTGCAAACCACGTATACTAACAGACGTTACTATCTCCTCTCTTGCTAGGCATGTCTTGTAATTGGTGGAATAGTTATAGTGGCAGGTGAGTTGTATTTGTAATGGTTGTCAATGAATGTCCGTCTTTATTATACTGATACATATTCATCTGGTGTTTTCTGTTGCAGCTATGAGCTTTATTCCATATGTGGATTGGGCAGCTCATTTAGGGGGAATGATTGCTGGCTTTGTCCTGGGCCTTGTTTGCTTTTCCTTTAAAATTAGAAGTCGGGCATTCATGATCTTGTGGTTTGTCGTTGGGGTTGGATCAATAATAGTACTTTATTCAGCACTTATAGCATATATGTATACTGATGTTGAAACAAATGATGAACTTAGAGACGTATGTGGATACTACAAACAATACTTTGATGACTATGAATGCAACTGTATGTTAGACGAGGCGTATCAATTTGGATTATGGAGTTTTGGAGGCGATGGAGAAGGAGGTGGAGGGAATGATAAAGATTAATGAGAGAGCCTACTACTCGTCAAGTTTATATGTTAAATGTAATGAAGGTATCACCTAGGAAGGGAGTAGGATACCTCGGGATATCCTATATGTGTTGTGAAGGCTAGCTATGAGCCTTAATGCACTTTGTGGAGAGATTGTTGGCAGGTAAAGTAGATACTGGATGGTACCAAAAAATAGAGAAGTCGGAATTTCAATTGGAAGATGAGGTGTTATGGTTTTTGCTTTTTTCTGCTTTTCAATGCTTTTTGAGGAAGCTTGACGTGTTTATTGATCTTTGGCTTGACGAGTCCTATTTTGAACCTCGACTCACCCTGCCTTCCAAAAACGACTCTCTCTTACATCGATCGATTGGCTATCCTCTGTATAAAAGCTAACATGGATCAACAACAAAGTGACGACACTCAAGCTTGGAAGGTATTCAACAGAGACACGCAAGCAGGACGGCTTTTGTCTCGTTTATACGGAGAAAAACCAAGTAAGTTCGTGTCACACGAGCTTGTTTGCCTTGTGTATTCTTTGCAACTAACATCACCCAATCTTCACCTTACCGCATCTCACAGCCGCAAAGGTCTCATATCCACAACAACACAGGAGGAGAAGACGAAGACCCACAAACAGTAGTTCTGCTAAAGAAGATAATAAAAATGGTAAGTGGAAGACAACGGGTTGTGTAAAGAGCTGGAATAAGACTGCAGAAGAAGAGAAGGAAAAGGAGAGAAAGACTAACATTGCCAGAGCTCTAAGTCTAAACGTACCAAAAGTTGGCTTACATGATAAGAGACATTCTTCTACACACAATAAAGGGCTTACTCTCAAGATTGATAATAGACCAAGGAGAAAGACAGAGTTGGCTTGTAGGAATACTGTCGAGGAAGCGGTTCACAAACAGAAGCTATACAGACCGCCACATGCACATAACTTCTCCTCTGATAGTGAAAAGAAGAGGTTGCAAACATTGATGAAAGATGGTAAAGGTCTACCACAGGAATTGTCAATCATCCCTCCCAAGCCAGATAAGCCAAGAGATATTTCTACTCGACCTGCAACACTGTTCGATCAGATACATCAAGAGATATTGAGTCGAAGAAAGTGGCAACGACAGATGGAGGAAAGTGGAGCTGGCTCGGCTACAAGGGAAACCATAGCATATGAAATCAAAGAACGACTTGAACAGCTTAAGAAGATTGATTCCCAACGTGCTTTAGTTGTCGTCCAACAGCTTATGAAGTCTTCTTGAATGGGATAAGAAATATCATGCACAGGATACCCTCAACCTAGCGTATGCGTCACGAGGTAGAAGTCTGCATATATACACGGAGAGGAGAAGATCGTATAGATTTGTACAAAGTATACATAGTATAAAAGAACATACTTGTCAATCATGTCAATCAATCTATTATTTATCAAATCATACACCATACACATTCTATCCTACAATAGTTCCTATACTTCAGCTTCTTACCTATGATCATGCACACCATCCTCTAGCAAGAAATCGCCAGAGTCATCCCAAGTTGTTGATTCATCCTTGGATGGAGTATGACATAGATTTCGTAGTAAGAGAATATCGTTCCTGTCAGCAGTATCTTCATCACTAGCACTGACAAAGCTAACATCTGTCGTCTTGGCAAGCTGGTTGACTTCTCCTCTTGTCCGCACCCTGACCGTATCACCTTCTGTCACAGATCCTTCCAACACGAGAGTACTCAACGGGTTAAGTACCATTGAGTTCAATACTCTCTTTAGTGGCCTGGCACCATATCTCACATCATAACCCTTGTTTATACAATCCATTGCAAGATCAGAAACGTCAAGAGTCATGTTTTGTCCTTCCATCAATCTTTTTGATATTTCCTGAAGTTGTATCTCAGCAATTGTATTCATATTCTCACGTTGTAATCGATTGAAGACAACTGTTTCATCGATACGGTTCATCAATTCAGGCGATAGTGTACTTCTAACCACTTCCATAATCGAGTCTTTGACCGCTGGTTCTGATCCAGTCAGTTCTGGAGGAAGTTCTGCAATTACTTGTGCACCAATGTTACTTGTACACACAACTAATACATTTCTAAAATCAACTTTTCTACCATGACTGTCAGTGAGACGGCCATCATCAAAGAGCTGTAATAATATGTTCCACACATCACGATGTCCCTTTTCGAACTCATCCAGTAGGAGGATTTGATAAGGACGACGGCGAACACTCTCAGTAAGTGTGCCGCCCTCTTCATACCCCACATAACCGGGTGGGGCGCCTACAAGTCGGGAGACAGTGTGCTTTTCTCCGTACTCCGACATATCAATTCTAGTCATTGCATTTTCATCATCAAATAACTCCTGGGCAAGTGCCTTGCAGAGCTCAGTCTTTCCAACTCCACTATATGAGATAATGAGATATAAAACAGAGTGTAAGCTTACATATAAAAGTCAGTGCAGCTAGCATGTAAGCATACTTACGTCGGTCCAACAAACAGAAAGTTACCAAGAGTTCTATCCGGTGCCTGAAGTCTAGTCCTTGCTAGCCTAACACAGTTGCTCACAGTCTTCAATGCGGTATCTTGTCCAACTACACGTTCGCGTAGTCGATCTTCCAAATGTAGTAGCTTTCGAGATTCACTGCCAGTAATACGAGAAACAGGTATGCCTGTGTGACGAGCAACTACTGTTGCTATTGCGTCAGATGAAACATAATCCGAGAGCATCTTATGATGACTCTTAGGATCATGTTCCTCTTTATCCCAAGCCTCCATTTCATACTCTAACTCTGGGATAACGGCATGCTGAAGCTCGGCGGCCTTTGCTAGGTTGCCTTGTTTCCTCGCCAGTTTCAACTCTCGTCGAGCTTCATCAAGCTTCTCTTGTAGCTTCTTACCCCTTTCCAATTCATCTTTCTCGGTTATCCACATCTGTTGCAACTCATTTAATTCCTTCTTGAGAGCCTCCACTTCTGTATCTACTATTTTCTTCTTCGCCATTGATTTCTCATCATCCCCCTCATTAGCCAAAGCTGATTGCTCTATTTGCTTGGTAAGCAGATCTCTCTCAACCTTCCATACAATCTCGGGTTTTGACTCTTGCTCTAATCGAAGTCTACTACAAGCCTCGTCCACCAAATCTATACTTTTGTCTGGTTGTTTTCTATCTGATATGTACCTGTTGGACAGTGTTGCAGCTGAAATGAGTGCCTCATCTTTGACTCTTATACCGTGATGTAGCTCGTAGCTGTTCTTTAACCCTTTCCTTCCCAAGGGCTGATTAGGGCTGATTCTCAACTTTCAGCCATTGCTACGCTTCTACTTGTCCAATTCATACCGTTCCAAGCATACCGACCTCCTCTATAGCATCTGGACGACGCGTATACCAAGTTTCATTGTCGAATTCCTCATATTGGCGGCGTTATTCCATCCGCCCCAAGTCAAGTCGAGCAAAATGATGAAAATTAGCGGTATCCTAAAAATGCTGATATGATGCTACTTTGTAGAGGTGTTATGGTATAGTTATATGCTGAGTATGAATATAATGAGTTTACTATCCTTTAGATTAGACTCTATACTATTGTTTCTGTGCTTTTTGTCCAATGCAATACACCCTATCACATCCTACAATATCGCAATATAATGATGCTTTTGTACCTCCTCTCAAAATTGCCCTCACAACATGATATCTCCACCCCCATATCTGAGCATCTAAGGCATATCTTCCGGCTGGACCCACTACTTTTCTCTCCCTTATATAGTATATTAGTTGATTGTTGTGTTGGTTGTACTCCTATCCCACCCCAGTGCTTATCAGTGCTCCCATTCCTACATGCCTCCTCTACCACCCAAAAAATTGCTACTTTGATGATGGTTGTATATCCTGGCATGATACTGCCGTCAATTTGTATATCAGTAGTAATACTACCATCAGAGATTGATTATATGATAGTTATCTATGCAATTGTAGGAGGAGGGCTGCTGATATTGAGTAATGATGGCATAATCATTATTGTTTTGTAGGGTGTAGTGGAGGAGGTGTCGGTGTCAACTTTCACAATCTGATGGCCCATATGAGCATGGCCATCTACAGCTTCTAAGGCCTCTTAACCAGTGGTTCCCTCGACAGAATGGCCATAGATATCATGTAGATTGATACCATTGATTGTTTGGCGGTGGTATAGGCTGTCTTCTATCCATAGATGATGAGGGTTGTCGTCAATCACATCATCATCAACAATTGTAAAAAAAATGCAGCCTAGGAGGAAACTGGTGCAGTAGACCTAGTAGACAACCACCATTGATCTATTGCAATTAGACAATGATAGATGGGTATATTAACTGTTAGATCCTATGATATGGAGTTGTTGAATAGGCTGCTTGATGAGATATGGCGGTGACGATGATGGCGTTGAGTTTGGGTGAGCGGCAATTTTGCAAAAAAAAATTGGTATCTTAGGAAGGAAAAGGTTAATCCTCTCAAAATTGAAACTGTATCCTCAACAGAAGGTTCGGCAATGAACACTGATTGGAATCTCCTTGCTAATGCGGCATCCTTCTCGATTAGTCTATATTCATCTAGAGTTGTAGCTCCAACTAGTTGTAACTCTCCTCTTGCTAGTTTTGGCTTTAGCATGTTACTCATGTCCATACTCCCTTCTCCCTTCCCGGCACTAACGATGGTATGTAACTCGTCTACAAACAAGATAACTTCTCCAGATAAATCTTGAATATCTTGTAACACTCCTTTGAGACGTTCCTCGAATTGCCCTCTGAACATCGCACCTGCCATGAGAGAAGATATATCTAGACTGATAACACGCTTATCTTTCATGCTTTCCGGGACCTCCTTGTTGGCAATACGTTGAGCAAGGCCTTCTGCAAAATTGCAGTCTTACCTACACCAGGTTCTCCTATAAGAACGGGATTGTTCTTAGTTCGTCGAGCTATGTATGAGTGAGTATATGTAGAGTCAGATATGAATAATATGTGATAATATCAAACTGTCAATAATGTATGCAAACTGCAACATATCACTTACCCAATATCTGTAATGTTCGACGTATCTCTTCATGTCTACCGATGACAGGATCCAACTTTCCATCTTGTGCCAACTTTGTGAGGTCAACACCAAACTGTTCTAGAGTTTCTCCTGGTTTCTTATTGCCCTGTTGTTTTGCATTATTGAAGATATTTCCCAAGTTCATTCCACCACCGCCAGGAGGTTGAGATGATAGTTGACGATGCTGTTGTTGCAATCCTTGTTGCACAGAGTAGTAGTTTGCAGTGGATGCACTGTGCATAGTTGGAAGCGTGGTACTAGTTATCATATTTCTCGTCGATCCATGCTGTGGTATACTACTACTCATAGATGAAAGAGAACGCTGCATATTGTTTACCGCAGGACTACTCATATGTTTGGTAGTAATTCTCAACATTGTTGTTTGGTTTTATAAACTATCCACCGCGTATCAATATCTAATTGCTACTTTATATTATACTTGTGCTCCTAATCTCTGGTTATTATTTATGTGCTCATTGATGTATCATCACAAACTCTCTCGAAATCATCAACAAAGTCGAAGTGGGGTTTACCACTTGGATTCGGGCGATCAAACGTATCTTGTGATTTGGGCGATCATTAGCTAAAGTCCCAGGGAGAATATGCAGCCGTACCATTTTCATTTTTCAGTTTAAGATACGTAGGTACGGTACGATATGTAATTAAGTCAAAGTATAATAAGGGTTGATGGCTAATGGAAGTAAGGGTATGATTTATGATTACTCCCCCCCCTATCCGACCAACAGTACTATTCTCTTCTTCATCATCTACTACTGATAATAAGGTTATGGCTAACGCAGCCGCAAGAAAATTACAAGCTCAGGAAAGTCCACTTTAGTTTTGTCGTATGATTCATGTGTTCGATTTGAAGTGTTGGTGACTTGAGTCTTCTTTTGGCCTTTGTGTACCTTTCTTTGATTGTCTTTGCAAGCCGTATACACTAACTTAAGTTATTATCGTCGCTCTTTATCTTCTTGACTGCCGCGCATTTTCCAGCATCTAGAGATGGCACGCAAGCGACAAAGAGCACGTCGTCAGCACCAACAAGCCCCTTTACATTTAAATTCACATACCAGCGCGTCTGATGCTGCACATAATGCGGTTAATAAGAATGATAATGTAAGGGTTAATATACGTCAAATTAATGCAGGCGATGAGGGGGTATTGTATACACATAGAATTACGGTAAGTTGTTTATTAAGGTGCACATGATGTGTACTTTTTTTATTGCAATGGCATGCACTATATTGTATGAATTCTAACCATATGTATAAACTTTAACATAACACACCCATATAATTATCATACCAGGAACGTCATGGAAGTGTGAAAAAGGGTGCATTATCCAAACTAGTACATCTCTTCTCCCGACGTGATCGTAATTATGATGATAACTCATCTGTGATTAGTGCTCACAGTACTGGTAGTTTTAGACCCTACCGTCGGTCTATAACACGGAATAATAATAGTCAGAATGTTATTGGCATTACATTACCACCCACGCCTCGCTCACCGCCTCCACAGAGTGATACATTACGTGGATTTCGTACCTTCTTTGGTAATCATCGAAAGCAGTACACCATTGCATCGAAACAGAAGTATAGGAGTAGCATCCTCAATTGGTTTGATAAGCATCATATGAACTTTATAGATTATTTCTGCCATGCGAATGATGTTGATAATGCAGCCTACCGTCCATCGACTTTTCTATACCGATATATCGATTGGACATTTACTGCCTCCTTTACGGGTGTTTTCTTTACATTCCTCTTCATTTACTGTGCATTATGCTTAATCTTTGGTGGATTATTATTAGTTGCGGGGAATGCAGAGCCCAATTGTATTGTGGCAAGTGGAGAGCCATTCGGTGCTACACCCAACACCAAATTTAGTGATGCATTTGCTTTGAGTTGGACTACCTTTACAACAGTTGGTTATGGAATGACATATACTACTACCGCAGGCGACTTTAAGGGTACTGAACCTCATGCTTGTACATGGGTTGTCTTTTTATGTGTATCTGAAGCGTTCCTAGGATTGCTCTTTGCTGGGATGTGCGCCGCTATTCTATTCGGCAAAGTCAACCGTGTTCAATCACATGCCAACATTTTATTCTGTAATGCAGTATGTCTCCAGTATGAAGAAATGGAAGATGACTACCATGGAGAGAATATTGATAGTGAACGAAGTCATCATCCTGGTTTGATTCCTTTGGGTAGTACCACAGTGGGTACAACTACTTCGATTCCTAGTAGTGCTATTCTGGACTCAAATTCTAGATTCTCAATACCAATGCCTGATTTGAATGATGAGGAAAGTCAGCTGAGGATTGATACAAATGCACGCCCACAGTCCCAAGCGCCTCCATCTCCATCACAAACTCCCTACTCTACTTTTGTGGATCAATTCAACGGATGTCCGGTACTAAAGTTTCAAGTTGTCAATGAATTGTGTAATAGAGAAGGTGGCGAGCTTGTGGACTGTATCATGAAGGTTGTCGGTATCAAATTCAAAGGCCCTGGCGATGGAAGTATTACACACTCACAGTATGTCCGTGTCAATTTAGTAGACTTTGAACACCCATTCCTTAGCCGATGCTGGCATGGAGTCCACATTTTAGATGACACTTCTCCACTATTAACTGATCGAGCGAAACAACGCATTAGAGAGAACAATGGCTCATGGCCCAGCTCTTGGTTTGATCCCGATGTTATTCGGAGTAAATTGGATTTCCATGATTTGGTTGTGACAATAGCAGCAATCTCCAATGTCAGTGCTGTTACAGTCCATGCATATAAACGCTATAAAATCGGAGATGTGCTTATTGGATACAACTTTGCACCCATCACATTTAGAGATATTGACACAGGCAAACTCGAAGTAGACTTATCAATGATCAATGATGTCAGAGAGCAATCTGGCATACGTGGCGAAGATTTGAGTGTCCGTCGGACGAGTAGTAAGGAGTTTGGTATTGGTGCATTGCAGAAAATGAGCACCATTCGTATTAAAAAGTCAAAATCAGGTGATGGATTGGGGTCTGTTTCTAGTGGCACGTCAAAGCACAAGAGATCCTCTTCAAATCAGGGGTTAACATCAGGTCATACCAGTCCAATGGGTGCATCGATTAGCGCCATTCCACCAGATAAATTGATCGATCCATCTATTCCAATGAGTCCACTTGAGGTTGATATTGACTCGGTTGCGTCTCCCAATGAAGCTACAATTGTCCAGTCTAATTTGAGAGATGATATTGTACAACCAAATCTAGAAGAAGATGTCAATGGAGTGGGAGTAGAGAACAACGAGACCAAAGAGGATTGAGGTTGTTGATGATGAAATGAGTTTAGGAGACAGCTAGGCTAATGGAAGTAATTTTACTATGGGCAATTTAATTTTACAAGTAACTAGCAGTGCCAGAATATGCCTAAAGGCCCACCAGAAGAGCAACGGTTCTGTGTGAATGGATGCTGCTGAGCGCCGAACAACAAACCTCATCAAGTATCAGCGTTTGCACGCGCGCGCATCCACCAGTACAAAGGATACCTTGGGTATCCTAAATCTACTCTCATAATTTCATCCACTTTGTTTCATCCTACATACACCGATACACACTTCTCGCGTCCCACTTCTCAACAACCATCCCTCGTCAATAATATCGAATATGCATAGTATTATTACTCTTATTGCAATCGCTTTATATGTGGCTAAAGTTGAGGGCTTTGCTCCGGCAAGCTATAGCCGAACAATCTCAAGTAAGTCTAAATATGTTTTTGTTATCTTTTATCTTCTCAAACTAACGTCATCGTAACACAGCTCGACTGTTTGAGGGTAAGATGAATAACAAAATCGATCTAGACAGCCCAAAGGTAGCGACAATGGAAAAGATGCAAGAGGGTGATAAGAAGGTATACTGTCGATGTTGGAAGTCTGAAACTTTCCCTCTGTGCGATGGTTCTCACATGGCACATAACAAGGAGACGGGAGATAATGTAGGACCACTCATATTATCAGCTGCTGCTACTACAAAATCTGATGATGTATCCACCACAGCAAACGATAGTGTCGCAGAAGAAAAGACATCTATTATTGGAAAATTTAAATCAATATTCAAGAAAGAGAAGAATGATGATGGATTAACTACAAAGGAACGATTAGCAAAGATGGGACTATCAGTCCTGTTATCATATGGTTGGGTATCGAATATGAGTTACAGTGTAACATTGAGTCTGGCCTGGTATGGATTTAGCAAGAAGGTAAGTTTGTGTATATGTTATACATATAATATATATGTGCAGTATGTATCTAATCGACGTGTATCAAATGAATAAAAAGACGGGGCTGAGTCCATTAGCACCCGGTCAGTGGAAACCATTTCTAGCAGTATATGCAGGCTTCTATGTATTCAATAACATCATTAGACCGATAAGGGTAACCGCATCAGTTGTGGTTTCAAAATACTTTGACAATTTCGTCTCGTTGATTGAAAGAAAAACAAAACTATCTCGCAAGCTATCAATTGGAGTAGTTGTATTCCTTGCTAATATATGTGGTACATTCGCGGCCATGGGAACTGGAATTGTGATAGCAAGTACATTAGCTGGCGTGCCAATCTTTCCCAAAGCTTTGGTTTAAGCAGAAAGGATTTGGTAAAAATAGAAGAGAGATATAGAAGTATCATACATTAAAATCTTATCTAGAGATGCTAAGAGTAATACACATAAGATAACAACTTACTTCCTCTTACTAGTATGAGACTCCACTCTCTAGATAGACACAACTAATACATAGTAAGTAGAACAGCCTCATCAATTAGTTTAGTAGCTAAACGGTACTCGCTGTACCGTTGCGTGACGAGTGACGAGTGACGATTTTATTTTACGAATCGACCACCAATTAACAATGATGCCCATAACCATAACACCACCTTATACTACCAGATTACGATATCCCTCAAGCATCTCATCTAAACAGTTGGAATAGACTCTATTTGCGTTGCACTTCAGTACCTCGACAGCAGTACTAGGTATATAGAAAGAAAATCATTGCAACTCGTTTTTATACATTGTGTAAGGTGCACCTCTGCTCTATCCCAAATAGAGGTTTGAGATTGTGCATTCATTTAGTCAATTAAAGCAAGAAGAATACCACTGTCACCATGTTAAATAACAACAATAATAAAACGCGACATGTAATCACGAGAGCCGTACAAACTATGTCTTCAATTCACCAAACATCTATCATCGATACTGCTAGAAAAATCTTCTACTCACCTAAACACTTTCCTAAAGTATTAGGTGGCATATTAAGTGTTAGTTTTGTAGCAGGATATTTGTGCATGGGATATGTACATGACTATAATGTCGAAAAGAGGAAGAGAATATACATTGATGCTTATCATAATAACAATAGAAAAACTGATTCTACTATAAAGAAAAATAATAGACAATCAACAATATCAGTTTCAACTACTCAGAATAAGAGTACATCTGGTGGAGATAGGTTGTCAAGATTAGCTCGAAAGATGACACATCGTATTGCTACACAAACCAACAATTTGAAAGAATCTAGTGTACAAAGACAGTATACCAAGTTTTGGTAGAGTTTATGTATATATTGTAGTAGAGAAGAGTAATGTCAGCGCACGGTTAGAAGTTTTGGAATATCTTGAAATGATTTAGTCATAGTTTGCAATACACCAGTATTGATATCACATGCAATCAAGAACATCGATGGCTCTATGTAAGGTTAGCGTCAGACATAATGTCACATAATATTTGTAAATAGTTGTGGCAATGATCAAACCAATGAGGACAAGACTTCTAAACTAATACTAACCGAGTTTGAAAAGCACTATTTTGGTTAATGATATGCGTACTATACTAAATAACAGTGCCAGCTCATCTTTATGTTTTTACTTGAGATATAATTGCAGCATTATACCTAATCATTGCACTACACTTCACATCTTTCAGATAACTGCAAGTACATTGCAATTGTGTATTCATTATAATATCATGTACAACTATCATTCTGCAGTCATCTCTTTATGATGCTTTCTCAGAACTTTTCAATCTTCTTGCTTTCTCTTCTCTGAGTTTCATCTCTTGTCTAAGTTTATTTTCCGTCTGCTTGTCAGCTTTTTGTTTCTTAATCTTCTGTTTCCGTATTCTATTCTTCTGGATATGTCTAACTTCTTCCCATAGTATACTTGGTATAAGTAATATCAATGTTAATACTAGTAAAGCCTCGGTAAATAATTGACAAATAATATATTTGAGCGCATTTGGATTGTTTACTACTATTGGTGGATTAGGTATTGTTGTTGTTGATGATGACATTATGATGGTGTAATATAATTACCTGTCAACTTAGTGTTGTGTCCTTATTTGTGTATAGTATTACAACTCTAGTATGTTGATAACTAATAATATCTCTAGAGATAGAGAGTCTTCAACAACTTAAGAAAATTAAGCACGTGTGATGTGTGCATTAATAATATGATATGCTCTTCTAATCAAGATTTGTATTATCCGATGCCTACTGTTCGAAAGAGCGCTAAAACTAAACTTACAACGTATTAGCAGTATTATCGATCTAATTCCATATCATTATGAACTTGTGTCGGTCGTATTCTTGTATTATTGAACTTTTAAATAATGACTAACATAAAAAGTACTGCAATTATGATTATGTAGGTAAATATCGACATTTAGTAAGCACAACCTTCGATCAAAATCGATAAACTGAACCATCTATTATCTCTAAGTAGGCACGATATTATTATCATTATTCACTGGATTAGTATATTATTATACAATAAATTTATTACTATCAATAAATGAGCGCAGAGCAATCATCAGGCAAGGCCGCGGGCGGTCAACTCGAGGAGAGAATTGACTTATCAGCCGAAACATCTGAAAAGATAACACAAGCTAAACAGTTAGTTGCATCTGGTGGATCAACGTCATCGTTACAAGATGCATTAGCCTTACTGGCCGCACTTGAAAAGCGTTGTCGTGTTGGTAACGATACCCCCTCTTTAGTCAAAGTATGTGAGGCTAGTTTAGAACTATGTCATGAAGTTAATGATCAAGAGGCATTATTGGCAACATTAAAAACATTAAGTACACGTCGATCACAAAAGTCAAAGGCTATTGCAACATTGGTATCAAAGTGCTTACCATGGGTTGTTGAGTCTGATACTGATGGTTTCACGCCCTTACCAGTTACGGGTGATAGTGAGAAGAAGGCACGAGATGCACTAGTTGATGAATTACGTAACATTACTGATGGTAAAATGTACCTCGAGGCTGAACGCGCTCGATTGACACGTACCGTTGCCATCCTCAAGGAGGCAGATGGGGATATTCCCGGTGCAGCTAATGTATTACAGGAGGTACATGTCGAAACCTACGGTAGTATATCCAAACGTGAGAAGATTGAATTTATATTAGAACAGATGAGATTAACATTATTGAAGAAGGATTATGTTAGGGCATATATTGTTAGTAATAAAATCAAAAAGGCACAATTGGATGAGGAGGGTATGGCGGAATTAAAGGTGAAGTTTTATAATTTATTGACAAGGTATTATAAACATGAGAAGGAGGCTATGGAATTAGCAAAGTGTTATCATGCCATTTATTCAACACCCAGTATCCAAGATGATGAAAGTCAATGGAAGGAGGCATTAACCAATACGGTTGTTTTCTTATGTCTAAGTGAATACTCGAATGAGGTTAAGGATATGATGGAACGTGTTAATCTTGATTTGAAATTGGAGAAAATTCCTGAATGTAAGGAAACACTTGCTTCCTATCTCAAGGATGAGATTATTCATTATCCATTGCCCCATCAGACAATGTTGGAATCTATCCCAACATTCAATGATAGCGGCGAGAGTGATGATAAGGCCGCTGAGGCATCATCTATGTTGAAGGAACATTGGCACACAACATTCCACACACGTATCATTCAACATAATCTTCGTGTGGCAAGTTTATACTATCGTCAAATCCATACCTCTCGTCTTGCACAGTTGTTGTCACTTGACACTATCCAAACTGAGAAACATATATCACAAATGGTATCCAATGGTACATTGTATGCCAAGATTGACCGTCCTAAGGATATTGTGCGTTTCATGAAGAAACGTAGTGAGGAGGAGGTGTTGACTGATTGGGCATCAGATATCAAGGAGTTGTTGGGATTAGTCGAAACGACGAGCTATTTGATTCAGAAGGAGAATATGGTACAGAGTCATTGATGTATTGAGCGTGAAGGTGTAGTATGATTTGAAGCGAGAGCACCTTGTAGGTAGGTTATAGAACTGATAAACCTAGTTTTGAGATCAGGTTGAGAAAACTCTTTTTCTGTATGGACATACCCCTATCTTCTGATATGCATACAAACTTATTATATTATAGAGTTTCATGCATGTTGATTTGACAGCAAAGTGCAGATTTCTAATCTTTGTCTTATACAACTTTTACACTAACTTAGTGTACATCTGTTCATCGTTTAAGGCGGCAAGTGTCCTTACTCTTATCCTTCCATCATTACATATTATTCTTTGCATTTTCTCTGTGATGAAATAAGTACACGGATATCTTTGCTTGCCATTATTTAGAATAATCCTTTATTGGGTGTAAAGGGGATATCTACTCGAACATCTCTCATAGGAGAAGCTGTGCTACCGAATGCTCCTCCAAGAGATCCAGTCTTAGGGCGGAAACCATACACCGAAGGAGCAAAGTTGCATTCCATCTTGGCAACCTCACGTCCCACTGTTCGTGAGAGATCCTTGAGATATGATATGGAGACATGAGATGAGTCAGTATGATTATAATTTGCACGGGCATTATAATGATAAGATATCGACCACTCTCCACATAAAGAACATATGTAGGTACAATTTGTGTCTCTTGCATAGTGATCTTCAACATGCACAAATCTTCAAAAGTCTGCTGAATAAATGAGGCAAAATGATTGACGCACCTTCTCGAGATTAGGGAGGAATATCTTTGCAATCAATTGGCGGACCATAGTGTTTATTAATACAATATAAATGGTGCTATTAGGTACAGCTATTAGCACAGAGAAAATGAGGTGGTCTGAGGTCAATACGTAGACTTACTATACTTAAATTAGAGCCAACCTTTATTGCAAGTAAGAGTGAAGAGTGTACCTACTAAGAGTCTCTCGTCGGTGATGTTGATGATGATGATCGGATGGATTGGATGTCTAATGTGGTCGCCTCTTACTGTGTCAAGGTATGTAAACTGAACCGAGTAACAAGTTCTTCCCTAAAGTTGCGAATACCTCACACATCAAATATTATAAAAAAGAGACAGATAATGTTCGAAGGTATACAAGATTACACTTCAGAGATAGGTATGTCTCTCCTAATTCCAGCAACCGAGGCAATAATGGTACCTCTTCTATTAATGTGCTTCTTTACAATAGTTATGAAGATGGCGCTACTAGTTACCAGATTCTTGATAAGGATACTCCCGATACGATGATGATGCTGTTGACATATTATGATATGTCTCTTTCTCTCTTGACTATCTTACTCGGATATTATATATATTATGTATTGAGTGATGCGATATATATAAATCGGCCAGCAATAAGATAATGCAAGGAAGAAATAGATATCAGTTTCATCGCGCATACTTTGCACGAGGTTATTGCAAATATATCAATGGAAAGGAGATTCCTCTTAGTGAGATATCAGGTATGATGTGAGACATCGCCAGAAGGATACAACCACGGATAGAATGTAACAAAGAAAGGTATTGATATTGATGTTATCCACGCCAATCAAAGCATGCATGCATATAGATTGCAATCTAGTACAATTTTATGCTATCTAATGAAACAAACATCCAGAGAACGGGAAAGGATACAGATCTTGTCAACATTCTATCATGCGTCTATCGTATATTTAAATCAAGTAGGGAGTTGAATTATAGTATTTCCAAAGCACTCAATTGAAATAGACGGAATGGTATTGTATATCTCTTCTCTTGGATGGATACCAAAGTAGTGTATGTGTTGTTGATTTCAAGAAGATACACCCCTCTAGAGTTTATCCTGCTTGATCAGAAATGCAATATAGATTAATTTCATGTGAGAGGAGTGAGGAGATATAATACACTGGAACTCAAGGGTGGTTTGGGGACGAATAATACTAGCACAAGACATATTTTGGAGATTTATAAGTAGTCTACCCCCTCTTCTTTGAAAATAGAAATACTTCTTCTTTTCCTGTTGTTTCTTCAGATGTACCTACTACGCATTGTACCTCTAGTACCTCTACTCAATCCCAAATCAAACAAGGGCATCTTGTCGCGGCTATGTAGAGATGCAAGTGAGAGAGTTAAAGATGGGGTTCGCCTTGCTTTCTAAAAAGTCATTTCAAAAAAATGAAGCTACCTGTGTACAACTTCACCGCCCACACAAAGCATTACATGAGGTAAAGTGGCCCTAGAATAGCCTCATCCAGACCAACATACCAATCAGTGGTACCGCTCAAGTGAATGCTCTAAGGGGGTCAAGAACTAATAATATTAAATCCAACAGGGAAGGGTGGCAGTAGTAGGACAAACCTCAAACCTCACCGTGAATGTCATCAACTGACAAGTTGGATAGTACTTATACAAATAGTATACAATAAACAACAACGATGAGTAGTAATACCAACCCATCATCGCCACACAATTCATTGGAAGATAATGAACTCCAAAGTTCATCACCTCGATTACACGCAGAACCGACAATTCCACAACATATTATGCCATCTCAAGATTTATTAGATGCAAGCCAGATATATCAATATAATTATCAAGCAGCAATACTAAATGGCATGGCTATGAATGACATTTGTTCTTTCCACTTACCACCAGTTGCTCAAAGTAATTGTACTAGTTACAACCCCATATCATCCATTAGTGGTGGTAATAATAATGTTAATAACGACGATGGTGACAATATGAAACTTCCGGCAAAGATAGACATGGCATCGATAGATATAAAATCAGCCATGGCCAAGGCCAAGAAGGAGAGAAAGATTGATATGATATTTAAAGGTAAAGTAGCATTCCCATTAATGCTTGCATATATGTTGGAATCTGTGGAAGATATAGGAAAGTCGCATATAATACATTGGACACCAGATGATAAGTTTGTGATTAAGGATGTTGATGCATTTTTAACTGAGATACTGCCCAAGTTTTTCAAGTAAGTAATGCATTGTGATATGATATGTTACTATAATTTATGATTAGGGTATATTTGGTTGGGTGCAGTTGGAATAGTGCCTCACATATATTCCTGTTCTCCATTGCAACACATTATCTAAACAGATCCGAAAACGCTAAGATCAAATCCTTCTATCGGAAGCTGAACCGATGGGGTGAGTAAATCGATGTATTCATTAATTTATATATGTATAGCATTATATTCATGCATTTTAATCTGACATCCATCACTTACTTTAGGATTCAGCATGGCACGGAAAAGGGCTAACTCTCCAGACAACTTATGGAGTCATCAGGTATTCACCCGCGAAATTGCTGTGAGAGCATTGTACGAATCTCTAGAAACGGGTGGTAAGTTACTTTATCAACTATCGGGGTACTGCGAACATTTGCACAACGTCAACTTGTCAAGCCCATCTCATATGTTTTTCTATTCTTGCTTCTTTCCTATTTCATCAGTGGCAATTGACTTCTTAAGTGGTAGCAGAAGAAGGTCAGAGAAGTCGTCGTTATCTGATTCCCAAACCTCTGACTCTCTTTCGACCATTGCTACTGCAAGTATTACTTCGCCAAGTGTCACCACATTACACTCCATGCCCGCTAGGCTGCCCTCCTCAACGAGAGAGAAACGACTTTCACAAAGTATGACGTCGGCACAGGCACATCGAGAAAGTAGGAAGCGTTTATCTCATAGCTGGACAGCATCAAACATGCAACATGATATTCAATCTATGCAACAGCAGCATCATGCTGCTCAAACTGGTCAACCGATTGGAGCCGTGAATGCTACATTTGATCTGATATCTGCTCGTACATATGATATGCTCTCCTCCTCTTCAGCAGGATTAAATCCGAGTTCCAACATGTTTGCGACGAGGGAACAAGTAGCTCCTCAAATGTATCCACATCCTGCACTAACTGGGGCACTATCGCAACAATCTGCTACGCTACCACTGGAACCTATACTTCAGGGACCATTGCTACAACCACCTGAAGATGCATTCTCTATGCCGCCCCCCAGAAGTAATTTTGGCAACATGGGCATGCATGCTAATGGCACTGCTACTAGGAGACATTCTGAACCTATATCACAAGTCGGAAACTTGGGATTAAGTACAAATGAAGATGAGGAGCTATCTGAATTATATGACATATTTGCCCAAGATTTACCCCCAGGAGAAGATCTTACAAGAGGGCTAGATATACCACCATCACTGTCGCAACCAGCAAGTCAGTCACATGGGCAGCAGCATAATGCTTTGCGGAGGATAGAAGAATCTACATTCGGGACGGCAGACTCATCGTCACAACAAGAACAACAAGCATCAGATTATGACACTGCTGTTCAAAATGCCCTGGCCTTGCTACAGCAATTGCAGAATGACAAAACATATGGGATGGGCTTGACAAGTTGACGTTGTGCAAATGTTCGCAGTACCCCGA
>Ga0214477_100049_pt1 | contig 70629 bp, 51 predicted proteins | sample M1_20Mar14CPVII9_FD_165058 | JGI IMG/M metagenome (GOLD analysis project Ga0214477, IMG submission 165058) | Marine eukaryotic communities from Monterey Bay, California, United States - M1_20Mar14CPVII9sort6BwellC16 | ecosystem: Environmental > Aquatic > Marine > Unclassified | place: USA...
CATCCGATATACTGGCTTTCTCAATTTGAGCAGTATCAGACTTTAAACCAGTCAGTCTCAGTATTTCCTCTGCAAAGTTACTTCCTTCTTCACCATCAATCAATACAATATCAAATTGTTCTTTCAAAATCCCCATTGCCTTTTTGATTGACTCTTTCATTGTAAACTTGGCCATTGCATCATAATCTCCATTGAAGAGAAAACCATTCAATTGGCCTACCCATGCATCACCATTTCCAACCTCATTCATCATGGTATCTTTAAATTCCATAATGTTACAACTATCACCACAGTCAACATATCGTTGCTTGGTATGTTTGATACTGTGATCGAGAGGATCGACGAATACTACAGAAGTTATCAATTGACAATTCTGTCTTTCAACAGTATCACGCCATTTCTGCAAGATTTCACTACTTGCAAAGGATGTACCATCATTATGTTTGGAATTAATAATCTTCCATTCATTTGATTCTATACTGGATATCTGGTTCTCAATCTCTTGTTGGTATGGTATCTCTTTATCATCTTGACTACTTTGATATGTATATGATACATGTTCATTCGATTGTACTAAATTTGCCATCCATTTATCTAATAATGCTCCACCTTCTCCAGGTATATAATGATTATATAGTATTGCACCACATTTGTAAGGTAGTTTGTTCTCATTAACTTGTGTACGTCGACGTGTCTGTTGTGATTGGTGTATAAATTTAGGTAATACATCACTAACAGCTCCAGGACCTATCTTACCACTCTCAACTGCCAACTTTCGTTGATTTATTGGTAGTATAGTTACATCATATAATGTTGGTTCCTCGAGGACTCTATTCTCATTTACATCATTATAATCGATATTAAAACTAAGAGTATTGATATTGTTTGTTTTGAGTATAGCAACACCAATTTTGACAGTAGAAGATATAAGTACTGCAAGTGCAACTACCATTAACGTATAGCCCGCATATTGATGTAACATCTTTAGTAGAGTTATTAATAGCGTTTCAAACCGACAACTCAATTGCAAATAGTGCACTGTGCACCAAATTGGCAGACTCTTTTCTGAGGAGGTATCCTAGGATCTCGTGCTGCGCAGTACTCTAGCACTCAATTCCCAATAATGATATGCTTCTCTAGGTATATATACCGGTGTTATTAATGCAAACGCCGCCGTGCTAGCTAGTCTCACCTCTTGACCCCCGGATGCATCCAAGTTTCTTATAAAGGCCCTTACTTAGGATACCAAAAAATATTAAAGAACTCACCTTAAAGCAACATTGCGTTGGTAAACTTCAGTACGTAAAGCAGCACAGCACAACTTTAGATTGGCGCGGACAACTAATGCTATATCTATATTAACGGGAGATTGAAAGCCGGTACTGCAATTAATTAGAATCAAAAGATATACTTCAGTACTTAAATTATATATTGACTTTCACATAATTTTTCACATACCGTCACCGTAATAAATTTTGAGCACAAGATAGGTACAATATTATGAGTGAAAGCAGTAAACCTCCACATGAATCTTTATCGGAGGTTGCAACATTAACATCCGAGAAGAGTACTCTCCTAACTCGAGGTATGGAATGTGCATTATATAAATGGTCACCCCCAAATAATGATAAGATCAAAGGCGTTGCGGTAGTGTATCATGGATTTGGGGCTCATAGTAACTATCCTACTGTCAAGTATGCCTCGTCTCTACTAGCAGAAAGTGGGCTGTTAGTGTATGGATTAGACCTACCTGGGCATGGTGCTTCACCTGGTACACGGGGATTGTTAACTGGAGTAGATGATTTGATAGAAGACGGAGTAGCAGTTGCTAAACATGCCAAAAAAGATTGTGGAGAAGACTTACCATTGTATTTAGTTGGATCTAGTATGGGTGGTGCAATAGCATTAGCTGTTGCAAATAGATTACCGGAGACTGTTAAGGGTGTAATCATGCTAGCTCCTATGCTCTCATTAAATGTCGGATCAACTGCACGTACTGCATTAGGAGCTTTGAGTTGTATGCCCTTAATCAACAATATGCCATTGATACCAAGCAGTGCTACAACACCCGATCAACAGTATCGAGATGCAGAACGAAGAGAAGAATGTGAGAATGATACAATGACTTACAAGGGTAATATGCGGCCACAGAGTGCTAATACCTGTGTTTCATTTACAGACTACATTCAGACTACATTTGATAAGGTGACTGTACCTTTTCTATGTATGATCGCCGAAGAAGATGTGGTAGTAGACAATTCACAAACAAAAACACTAATGGAGAAGGCTCTATCAACTGATAAAACACTCAAATCGTATGCGGCACTACACGGGTTACTTTGTGAACCAGCACCTTTGTTGGGTATTATAGAATCTGACTTAATAGAGTGGCTGATGAAGCGATGCTAAAATCTAAACTTAAGCAAACCTATTATTGGCACGATAAAGATCAAGTGAATCTGAATAATCGTATCCTTTAAGTTACTGTATTACTGCATTGCATACAACTGACCAATCAAAGAATCCAACTTCTGTGGTGGATACTTCAAGTAGTTGTCCTGGTTCTTCTTCGAGAATTGGATACGTGAGTACTTATCAAAGAACATGTTGTATCTTGATAGGAATACTCTTCGGATATCACCTTGTAACATTTCTCTCAACTTTGGGTCAATAACAGTAAAGTTCCTATGGACGACATATACTCGTTCAAAGTCTTCAATGAAACCACTGAACCTAGATTTGAGTAGTCGACCTGATTCAAGTGATAGAACATCCTTGTTATTTTGATAGTTCAGCTCTGATGCATCAACTTCGGTCAAATGTCGATTGAGTACCTCCCAATATGACAAATACTTGGCCTTCTCGGATTCAAATAACTTTGTCAACTTCTGTTGAAACCACGGAGCGTTGATACGATAATTCTCACCCTCTGACGATCCTTGATACTCACCATTGGGAGCAAGGAGTTCCAATAGATAAAATGTATTATTCATCATAAACAAATGACTCTTTGCTTGAGCATCTTGACCCTCATCGTCCTTGTAATTCTGTGCTTTCCCTGACAAGCTGATTAATAGTTGCTTGATTAGGAATCTGACAAATAAGTCCATCTCGCCAGCGTTCTCACCAATATTCGGATCCCAAGGCAAGCCGCGTCGTTTGGATACTGACTTGTAGGCCGAGACAAAGGGTGAGATGATACGAATTGCATGCACGACATCTGAACTAACGGTGGCCACTCTTGCATCTTTCGGGCGATGTTTGTCCCCGTCTAAGGGGTCAAGTTGTATCGACCGAGCCAAATTTTCAAGTGTCTTGGAACAGTTCTTCACAGTAGATCTGTGTAAACTAATACACAAAGCTGATGCAATAGTCTGATCTCCTCCCGAAACTCCTGGCAAGTTGGAAAGTTCACATAGTTTTGATAATGAAGGTCCAAGCATGCGCACTCCATCCACTACACGCAATCCAGCTGCGGCTGCCGATGCCGCGGCACGAATGTCCATATCATTTCCTCCTCCACCAGCGCCTCCTCCAGCATCTCCAGTCGAGCCACTTCCCAAGTTACCTGCACACCCCGCCTCTCGCATAAAGGTATACTCAATCAAATCCAACAACCTATCCACAGCAGCACTGACCACATATGAATATCCAGCTACCAAAGACTTTTGATACTGTTGCTGATCCGATGATGTATTCCCATCCTCATCAATACGATCAACATTCATAGATGGTGCCACTACACAACGATATACACTCTTCTCACCCGATACAACAACCATGGTATGTTCAATACAACGCACTGCATCCCGAGCAGCACTATCAACATTCTGTGCCCGTACTGCCGCTGATACATCTCCTCCACTACTGTTTGGTAATAACTTCTTACGTGCATTCCGTAGCTGACGACAATACCCATCGACGGAAGCATATGCCACAGACTTTCGTGCCTCACCATATGAGTCCAAATGCGGGTATCCAGTCTTGAGTGACTTCATTGTATAATTTGTATAATGTCCACTACCCACCTTTTCTGTTCGTAATACTTTCCCACCGGGAGGTAATGATGGTTCAGGAGGGGATAATGACCGTGCCATTGATTGAGACAAGGGTGCTAATATCAAACCCGTACCATTCGTCGGCATACCACCCAAACACTCATAAATGGCACGAAGTTCTCTTACAACCCTTGTGGATAATGGTAAATACTCTTCATATTCACCAATACTTTTCATTAAATCACGATTTTGCAATGCGTCTTGTAACCTATCTCTTGTCTTGGATGCAGTCTCCTCTGCTCTTTCAGCTGCACTACTTGCCCTAACATTAGAATCACTCTTCTTTTTACTCCTAGATTTCTTATCAACAGTAGCTGCACCATCCACCTTTCTTCTCACGGCAGCACCTGCCCCAGTTAAATGTCCCGTAACCAATAATCCCATGGCATCAACACCAATTGAATGCACTCTATCTAAATCTTGCATAGTATCATTCGTACTCTTCCACTCCATCCTCTTTGAAAAGTAGGCATGTGCATCTCGAACAATTTCAAGAGCATCAGCACCAGCATACAATTCCTGTTCCGATAATGGTGAACTTTCCGCACGTAATGCACTACCCGGTTTTAAATTAACATTATCTGAACCTTTACCATTTACTAATTGTTTCATACTGGGTGGTAATACACCACCTCTACCCTGACGTTCGGCATGTTCAGCCACTTCTCTACATGCCTCACGGGCACCCCAATATAATCGTTCGACGGCTGGTTCGGTATCATCGACTGTATCAAACTTATCACGTGCATCTTTTAATACATTGGATGTTAATGTTAAGTTACTTGATGTAGTTTGTAATAATTGGGATGTTTCAGAGGCTGGGGATGTTAATGAATCTAAGTGCCGTGATCGACGGGATAATCCGTCACATGTTCGACATGCTGATTTGGTAGTGGAGTTCATTGTTGATAATGCTTGAGAGAGGGCTGAAATACGTGATTGAGATTCAATAGTTGAACCTCCATAATTTGGGAGTGTTGGTAGGGGATTTGCTGTGGACATCTTTTGTGATTTGTGTTATGTGTTCAACAGTAGAATAAGGTATAGTATACTTTGTAATCCACTGATAATATTATACAGTCTGCTAATATCAATTGCAATACCTCTCTTCTCTCCTTAACCTATTCGTCTTATCGTACTTTATCGGCTCCAATCGGTAACTCTTTATGTGTTTGATATATTATCAATAATCACTTAATAGATTGATTGACACAGTTTATCTTAAATCAATTGTTGCAACAATTACCCTCCAATCACTCAATTTCAATTTGGGAGTCTTTGATGTCCCATTTAGGACAACCACAAGTTGTACAATAGAGTTGAAAGTTGATAGCCTAGTCTTTAGCGGCCGCAAATAGAAGAATAGGAAGTCATATACATAAAACAGAGTACAGAAATGAGACTACTAACACATAATACAATGCGGTGCAATACCGCCACGACATCAGAATCATCAAGTCTTCTCATAAACGCCCAACAAGTTCGTGTAGATTCCCCTCCTAAATCCCCATCAGAAGAAACACAACGTCGTGAAATAGAATTTGTTAAACACACTCTCCCGATATTAAATTGGCCAAACTTACTTATAGCAGCAAAATCATTAGGATTAGAATCATTACCACCGCAAGTCACTCCTGAAATAGCGAATGATACGAATTTTTTAAAAGCATTATATCATGTGTTAATGAATGTACATTTAGTTAATGGGATGTTAACTTGTTCAGAAACTGGACGTGAATTTCCTGTTACGGATGGGATTGTTAATATGATGTTGGAGGAGGATGAGTGTGAGAGGGTTGAACAGAGATGATGACGTTAAGTGCGGTGTATGGATTATGTTGAGATTTTATTCAGGGAAAATTTTCATATCAGTCATCTAACTGATGGACACCTTAAAGTTTGGAGTGTGGATATCTATCAGCTACTGTTATCTTCTAGAGATCTATTTGCACCACAAGATGCAACAGTGCAGAGCCGTCTTTGTGAGGGGGTATAACGATGTTTGAGATACTATGGCGGAGGCAAAAATAGGTACGAAGGTATATCTTTATAGTTACTTGCTCACCCAATCAGACTGTATTATTATCACATCACTCAATTTAGACAAACCCTATATTTGTATTCTTTACTAATATTCCTCCTTTACTGTGTGTTCGTATGTTTCTTAGTACTTTCAACAGGTTTTCTCTGCAAAGGAGTTTTACTTGTGAGTCTTGCATGTCCACGCTGACTAAAATCATTTCGGTGACTGATTGATACTAATAAAAAAAAGAGAGGAACTCGGCACGCAACATAATCAATACATCAGAATAAAGTAAGAAGAAGAGGAGAGGAACACGTCCACACTTATATAATATTTCAACAGACACATAACAACATTTAGGTCCTCAGCTAGGACGCAAATAGGTATCATTAGACAAAGAGATTTATGCCATGGCGCTGAGACAACATAAAAAGAAGATCATACACGATCGTGGTGATGGTAGTAATGGTGACGGTCTCAAAGTTCATTACATGGATCGTAATGAGTTTGAGGCTATTCAGCAATTGGCACTTGACCGCACACAACAAAGCACATCAGGTGCTCAAGAAACAACTATCAAGGAGCAGAAGGAATTGATTGCTACTCTACAGAAATCACTAGACAACAAAACAAAAGAGTTGGAGATGTCACAAGCTAGCAGTCAAGAAGCAAATGAACATCGTGCCTTGTGTGCGGCACAAGTTATTCAACTGGAGAAGGATAAAAATGCATTAGAACTAGATATCACTGCTTTAGAAGACAGTCACAAGAGTGAAGTGGAAGCATTACAACAAGAAACCAAAGCAGCGGAGAAGAAGGCCACAGATGAGCTTGAAGATTCACGGGCATCCTACACTCAGATGAAACAAGGACTTGAACAACAGATATATGAACTCCAACAGCAAAATGAAAACCTTCGAGAAAGTACTTGGTGTGATATCAAGGTAGCAAATGAGAGTATCACCTCTCTACAACAATCAAATCAAAAACTACAGCTATCTAACAACAAACTTGGGCAATCAATCAAGCAATACTCTCGAGCGTATGGGACTCTTCAGCAATCATCCAAGCAGCTTCAGCGTTCGTTTCAAGAGCAGGCTGTGGAGATGAAAGCTAAAACGGATGCTCATGAACAGCTATCTCTCGAGCACAAAAAGCTTGAAGAGACCCTACAATCCGCCACAGAAGTGATTGAACCACTCAAATCAAGGATTTGTACACTGGAGCAGCAGTGCAAAGAGCAGCAGGAATCATCTGCAGCAAAGTACAATACACTTCAGAAGGATTATAAGCTTCTACAGGATGACAATAAGGTGAAGAGTGATGAAATTCAGTCTTTGAAGGTGGACGCAGTTGATATCAAGAAGAAAATTGAGACAGAGATGAAATTACTACAAGAGAAGCATCAGTCTATATCCCAACATTATGAGAGCCAACTAACGACATATGTCGATTCAGTTGCAAATCTTGAAAGGGAGAAGCAAGCTAAAGAGTTGGTAAGTTCATGTGTCTTGTTTGTTTTGAACTTTCTATCACATCTCCATTTTAATCTCACACATATTCTAATTTCTTACAGAAGATAGAGGAGATTGTAAGCGCTAACAATGGACTCTCCAACCTCAACGATGCGCAGAAGGAGGAGAATGAAACCTTACAGTCAAATATCAAGTCACTTGAGCTTAATATTGAGGAGTTGAAATCAAATGAGAAGAAACTCATCCGTCTTCACAAAAGTGAGATTGAAACATCTTCTCAGCAATATGAGAAACAAGTGACGACGTTAAATCACTTGTTGAAACAATCGGTTACTACTTTGCAACAGGAGAAGAAGGACAAGGATGAGTTCAACGAGAGCGAAACAATTAAATTATCACAACAGTATGAGGCCCAACTAACCAAATTAAGAAACTCAGTTGCTACAATCCAACAAGAGAAGCAGGAAAATGAGTTGGCGTTGTTTTCCCATGAGATGGTAAGTAAACTTTTCTTATAAAGTATGGTGTTGAACCTCCTTGTTGATACACCTGCCCAACAAACCATTTCTTAATCTCACACATACCCATATCTGATGTACGTTTATTAGGAGATTAAGAACCAGAAGGAGGAGAATGAAACCTTACAGTCAAATATCAAGTCACTTGAGCTCAGTATGAAAGAGATGAAGACAAGTAAGGAGAAACTAACCCATCTCCACAACAGTGAGAAATCATCGTTATTACAAAAGCACGAGACTCAATTGTCGACCTTGAATGATTCGATTGATACTCATTTAAGAGAGAAGAAAGCCAATGAGTTGGCAAGTATCCTGAGATGCCCATTGTCGATTTGCTTCTAATTTGTATCATCGCATACTAACACACAAATTCATATCTTGTGCATTATACATCAGGAGATTAAGAATCTTCAAAGCAGTAACGAGGATTTATCTACTCTTAACGATGAACAAGGGAAAGACAACGAAGTCTTAAAGTCTAAAGTATCCTCACTGGAGCAGAGCGTCAAGGCGTTAAAAACAAGTGAGGAAGACCTAATTCGCTCTCATAAGGAAGAAGTAGCGATCCAAAATGAGGTGAGTTACTCTATGCTTCCTCATGCCTAGACTCATGTATCATTCACACATGCCTACTCCCGACTCACACTTCTTGCTTATATCAATCTACATTACCCTTAGGCTTCTGAGAGGATGAAAGCTCAAGTCAAAGAGTTGACTGAGGAGAACCAGTCTCAAGTCAAAATTAATAGTAGCCTACAGAGTCAACTTGATGGGGCTTCAGATTGTAAGAATGCAATGCAAGAGAGGATCAACTTTCTAGAGAAGAAGTTACAAAACAATAATGACTCATCAAAGACTACTAGTGGAGATGATATCGCCAAGGTAAAGTCGTCAGAGGGCGATGACGGAAGTGTAGATGCCAAGACAAAAGCTTCGAAAGTAGAACCAACCACAACACATGTTGAAGCACCCCAAGATAAGGAGGACCAGAAGACATCACTCAAATCTACTCAGGCCCACACAACACCAAGGTCATCTTTATCGAATGCGTTATCAGATATTGGTAATCATCAAAGTGTCAACAGTACTAACAGTGCCACTACTAAACTGAAGAAGGCTACAGATCTCAAGTCTCAAGTTTCGACTGCCAACAGTTCAAAGAAAGATAGTGTCGTTCAGCAACTACAACCACCAAGAGACGAGAATAGCACAGTAACATTTCCGGCAAAATCTGAGCTGTGCAGTGATCACTTTACCAAAGAGCGAAATGAAGTTCAGAATGAGGCAAGATCATTTGTGAGCTCGACTTCATCATCAGAAGGGTCATCTGGTTCCATTTTGGTACCTTGGAACAAGAACGGTTCATCTTCTTGTAGCTCAGGCAACGCGAATCAAGGACGTGGAAGAGTTGCTCGACGTAAGAAACGTGAGTCTTCTGAGGACTATAAGAATCGTAAAGACAGTCTTGAGAAGAATAACATCCATCAAGTATCAGAAGCTAAGGCAAAGGAAGTAGGTACTAAGCCCCAAGCTTATGAGCAAGACAAATCCAACGGCGTTGATGTTGACAAGGAAGTTGAGAAGTCACCTGAGCCAGATTCTAAGGCTTCGAAAGAAGAAGGTACTAAGTCCGATGGCAATGAGCAAGATAAACCCGCCGACGGTATTAATGTTGGCAAGGACGATAAGGAAGATAAGAAGACACCTAAAACAGAGGAATTGTCTCTTGCCAGCCAACAAGTCTCTAATAGACGAAAGAGGAAGGCGACGGAGTCTTCAAACGATACGAAGATTCGGAAGAAATCTACGGTTGAAAACAAGGTGAACATGGCAAACTCAGGAGACGCTGAGGACAAGGAGATTGTAGATTCAGCGGGTGTCAAGTGTGGTGACTTGGGGTACAAGGTAAGAAAAAGTGTCGTGTGGTTGTGGAGTGATTGTATTATGCATACGATATGGTTTGGTACCTTGCACTGCAATTACTAATTACTCTAACCCCTCTCTTCTTGGATTATGCTTGTGACCATTGTGTGAAATCAACTTCTACTTCCCCTAGTTCAAAAAATGGTTTGGAGCCAAGGAGTATAATGATTGGTATGATGGAGAGGTCGTTGACTTTGTTAAGATCAATAATAGACTTCTTCGTCGATGTCAATATGCCGATGGTGGAGAAGTTGAGGAATATAATATTACTCAAATGAAGAAGTACTGCAAGCCAAGGTAGTTCTACTCAAGAGAGAAAGAGGCGCAGCAGTTGCTAGTACAGACATGTTCAACAGAAACTATTCAAGTGTGCACTAGTTGTCAATATGATACTATCACCTAAAGTAAACTCTAAAGAATGAAACAGCAATCACTTATCACTTAATTTTATACTCTCAAACATCTACAATGAATTTAAACAACTAGATTCAAAACATCAACATCAAATACGAACACTTTATGCAACAATTGGCTGTGCAGACGGCACTGTATCATCTACCACCATTGCATTACAATTCTTTTCTTTGACAGTCGGGTGTCTTCCAATATAAACATTAATGAGTCTTCTTTGGCAGTCTTTAAAGTCGTCAAGATTCAACTCATTATCTCCCAAAGCAATGTGTAGCTCTACAAGAACAAACACTGTTGCCTTCCTCATATCAACTGACTTATGATCTAGTGCAGTGTGGAATAGAGGAAGCAAGGAGGGCAATGCCGCTTTCAAGGAATCGGGAGATACTCTATCCACTAAATATCTCATTGTCCTTAGAACTGACAGCAGTTCAGAGGGACTGTTCGTATCATTCAAATCAATTTCAATAGAAGTGAAAGGAAGCAAGTGCTCAAAACAAGCCTCAGGTTCGGTACCATCGACGAGATTGCGCAGAGCTCGTTCAGCTGTATTGACAATATCGAATGGTGAATCTCTTGTGCACTGCATGTATGTAAAACGAGGAAAAGATGTGAGTGTACACCGAAAACCTAACAAGTATAAACAGAAGAAGAAGACCTTACCTCTAGCATACAAGTAATGATCTTCTTAATCTCCTCATTCTTGACATGACCTGGAAGTAGTTGCAATAGATTTCTTACTCCTTGAATAAACACATGTTGCATTTGATGACAAGCAGAACAATTTTGCTTTGTAGGAGATCGAATGAAATCTACCCCAGAATAATCTACATTTGGCATATCCTTGATATGATCTTGAGGACAAAAAGTGTGAGTTAGATCGTTGAACAAGAAGCTAAAACGAAATCAAGAGCTGAGATATCTTACCAAGTAAACAGGCTAGCACTGATGGAAACCTCTCATTCCAAGACGGATCATTTGTATTCTCCTTGGCAAAGAGTGCAAGAGCACTGATACCAAGCTGTTGTTCATGTGGTGATGACTTGTCAGATAGCATTCTTATGATTTCGCCTAGCACATCACCAGTATTCTTCACTCTCTCCGCGCTAAGCGGTGAAGCACATGCAAGTAGATTTACGACAGGTGTTCCTACTATGGGTGTTGCTGGATTCTTCTTAAACCCAACTACAGATTTGGCTGGGGTTGTCATGGACATTGAATTCTCTTTTTCTTCGATAGTAACGTCGTCTGATTTGACAGGTGCTATGGAGGGTAATCGAGATCGAGGTATCTTTGAAGAGCTGACATGACTACTTCGATTGACCGACTTCTTGCTCTCTGAGAATCTCATGGGAGAATATGCAGCTGCAGGTTTGGGAGTACTAGACGTTGTCAAAGTTCGACTACTTGCACTCGATGGAGGACGCTTCTTGGCAGCAGTACTAGCAGACTTATTTGGAGTTGACACTCGTTGGGCCTTGAACGGCGTGCCATGCTGAGCACGAAGTCTTGTAGTTGCACTACTTGCCGATCTCTTGGCACTATTCCTCGGCGGTGCCGCTCCACGAGATTGCTTTGGCTTTGCTGCTTTCTTCTTGGCAGGTTGTTTCTCAGGAGCAGAAGTTTCTCCAATCACGCCTGTTTCAACCAGCACACTCATGATTCCACCTTCTTCCCATTCTGAATCAATCATTTGCTTTTCCTTCTTCAGGTTCTTCATCTCTCTACTACGACCATCAAACATCTTCTGGACAGCATGTGTTGTCTCCTCACAAGCATGCATTGCCCAATACAGCTTCCTCCCCTCCTCACGAACTTCAGGATCACGGTTGGTTGCTCCCTCTTTAGTTGCCTTAGTTAATTGATCAATATGTTTCACAAAACAACTTGGATCCCAAACTCTGAGAGCAACTGTGAGGGCAACAACAGATCCACGCTTACGGTTCTTATGAACCTTCTTCCCAAGAATCTCATCACAGAAGCGTGGAATAGTACGAGCATAACCAGTGTTTCCACAAACAGACATGAGGCACATGATGCAGTTTATCCCCTGTGTGGCCATTAGACGAGTTCCAGACTTGCACAAGTTTAGCACTTCCCCGATATTGTTCTCAATAAACTGTGACATGATTTGATTTAGTTGCGCTTCTTCCGCAACATACTCTCGGTATTCAAATGCAGTAGCAATTATAACACGACATACTTGTTGTGTAATCTGTGATCTTAAATCGGTAAATTGAGCCGAAAAGTTCATCTTTCGAAGTTTTTCAATAAACAAGTATCGAGCTTCTGGACTCATGTTGACAACACCTCCTGCTAGGATACGTTCCAGATCAATCAATGCATCTAATCGTTCGTCCCATAACTCAGCTTCTTTTGTCGCCAGGCTTGTTTCAATAGCAATTAACATTGACTCAAGGTTCTTCATTGTCGTTAATATGGCAGGAGGTTTGGCAATTGTTGCATAAATGGGAGGTAGAGTACAGGCCTCTTCCAACGCAGCCTCATCCATATCTTCATCACCCTCTTCATCTTCATCTATCATCATTGATGAGTCAGCTTCTTGACTTGTCTTCTTTTTACTCAACAGTTCAATAATAGGGGCAGCCTTATCATCCAATAATGTTTCCAATTGACTCTCAATAGCAAACGCGGCAATATCATAAATGTCTTGCAAAGCATTCAAAATCCGTTGACTACATATCTCTTCCTTTTCACTTAAACAATTAGCACATACCAAACCAATATTCATCAAAACATCTCTCATATCCTGTAATCTATTTAATGCCGCTGTTTCTCTACGCATTGATACCTCCTCTTCATCCATTTTACCATCTGTATTTGGTACTGTATATTCCACAGCGGTAATTATAGACTTTGATAATATCTCGGCAATACATGCCGCCGATCCAAGTGATACTGATTTTATATTATTATTATCATCTTCACCGCCACCACACGCTGGTAACAGTATTAAATCACGAATGGTAGATGTACACATTTCATTTCTGGGACGATCAGAGCGTAATAGTGCAATTAGTAATTCACAAGCTGCCCCAGATACTCCTGAACCATTTTCTAATTCAGTAACGCCGTTATCCAACTTTAATGCCTGTACTAAATCACTAGCAATTGATGTAACAAATTCTCCATCAAAGATTGGTAATATTTTCTTGCTCTTATTATAACTATCAATACAACGTAATTGTACCAAATATGATAAACAAATTAATGATGATTGAATAACATTCAATACGACATTCTCATTATTATTATCCAAATTTTCATCTTCTTCGGTACAATCACTTTCGTTTGGATGACAACTTTCGATTAAACATTTGATTAAACTATCACGTAGCATGAAATCATTATTGTTATTATCATCATCAAATCCATCATCGTTATCATCGGTATTACTAGAGGAGAGTGAGCCATTTAGAAAATCTTGCCATTCTTGACACCGACTCGAAGATTGTTGATTATTTTTATCTTCTGCTGCCGAAAAGCATGATTGTAACGATGATTGGATATTATTTAATGCATTGAGTTTTGATGATAGACTTGTAAAGCCTAGACACTCCTGCACTAGCGTAGATGCCAACTCTGTTATACTATTCGCCATGATGCCACTACTAATTTATGCGATGAATAACGTTTCATCATGCAAGGTATCTTTACGTTTCATCGCTAAAAGATTTTAAGAAAGAAAATTGCCAAAAAGTCAAAAGTAGCATGCAATTTATGAGAGTTGAAGGTTGAGAGAAGATGGGGAGGAATATAACTATTCTCATATAAGACTTTCATGCAACGTATGACAATATATACTTGATTAAACATATCCTTTATTTGTACTTAGTTGTTAGGCAGAATTATAGGTAGGCGCAAGCAGCAGTGATAAAAAGTAGAAGAATATTGAATCATCATCATCATCGTCGGAGATACATATTGCAACAATCACATCAACACAAACATCAACCATGCCTCTAGATGATACTATAAATATTCCGTCCATCACCGGTGCATTCTCGGGCGATACTGATACAAGAGAAACACATATGTCAGGCGTTACATTTGGTAGCGGCGACGAGAACAGTCCAGCCAGAAAGTTTAATAAGTTTGCTGCTGACTTCCATAGTGCCGCTGACAGGGTACTACCAAAAGGGGGAACGCCACTTAGTATCCATTCTGAGCATACTGCTGATGGTACACGAAAGATTAACCGTGAGGATGTTAGGTAAGGATATGTTATTATGGGGGGGGGGGAGAATACGTTGTCGTCTACTAGCGTATATACTTTTTCTCTCACTCAATACTCACATTATTCAATATCCCTACCTCATACTCATACCCTATGCACATATAGAAAAATATTCAAAACATCAGCTACGATGGGAACAGTCACATGGGAACAATTGGAAAGAATAGCAAACATGCATGATAAGCTTGCAGCTGGAGTCGATATGGATTTCAACTACTTAACGCTATTGTTGGTGGCTTCTGTTGTGGCTGGACTCGGACTTGCCTTAGACTCGTCAACAACTGTCATCTCGAGTATGCTTCTATCCCCTATCATGGGCCCTGTGTTAGGAATGAGTTACGGTCTCGTGATTTGGGATTGGACTCTCATCAAACGTTCAATGAGGAATGAGACTGTGTCAATAGTTATCTGTGTCCTCTTTGGTGTGTTGATAGGTAAGTTGTTGATATGGTTATTATAGTATTCTATCTAATAAATGAACTAGTATAAACTCACACGTTCGGAACACATAATACACTTTCCTTCACAACCAGGTTTGTGTACCTTCTGGACTGATATGGCTAAAGAATGGCCCACAAGCGAGATGTTAAGCCGAGGAACAAGGACTACATTTCTCGCTGGATTCCCCATTGCCTTCTTCTCAGGTTTGGGAGTAGCCGTTTCTGTACTTGATGATCAGACCTCAAGCCTCGTGGGCGTGGCAATTAGTGCATCCCTACTTCCTCCTGCAGTCAATTGTGGTATGATGTTCATTGTGGCCGCAATGAAAGACAATCAGTGGGAAGACTTCTCTATGAAGTTCCAACCTCTTTATCCAGAACGATTTGATGAGGCTGCTGAAGAAATAGTTGAATACATGAATCTGAAGTATCCTTCCTTTAGCTCGATGGGAATTCTTTCATTGATGCTTACGGTTGCCAATGTCATCATGGTGGCAGCAGGATCCGCGCTCATGTTTAGAGCAAAGGAGGTATTGCCTGTGAAGAAGAAGGTCTTCTGGTAAGTCACAGATACAACCATATGAAACTGAAACTTATAGTTCACATCTCATGCCACTCTATTTCTAAAGGGATGATTTGAAGATTGCTAGGCGTATTTATCAGGGTCGGACAGTCGATCCATTAACCGGTGAACCACTCACGATCGATGACTTGCTTGCTGCATATATTGAAAGGAAGAAGAGCGAGAGTGACAGTCGAGATGAACTCGCTTCAGCAATGCGTCCTGAAGTGGATGTTGTATCACATGCTCGTAGTCAACAGGACGAGAATGCAGCAGTGGAACTTGAGCGAATGCACTTAGATCACAAAGTTGGCGAGTAATATCTCCCCTCTTCTTTTACACATTCACATAATGATTCATGAGAGAGATCAAGTCAATATCTTGTAGTAGAGTATGTGTTGTCTAATTAAATGTAAAGTAGTAGGATGATTTATATGGACTTATCTAACATAACAATAGATAGAAGAAAACATATAATTGCAATTCGACGACTTATATACATTACAGATACATAGATCTGATTTCATCTAAACATCCTCTTCTTCTTCACCATCACTCTCGTCTACAATACCCAAGTTTCGCAGACCACTTGAACTGACATCTCGAATCATTACAGATTGACGTTTGATCAAATCTTGATATTTGGAGGATTTGTCTAACAAGGCATCGTGCTGCCCAACATCTACTATTTTGTGCTTATCCATCACTACTATCTGATCTGCTTGACGTATGGTAGACAGACGATGGGCTACAATCTGGAAGATGCGCATTTCAAAGTTTATGAAGATGAAAGAGAGGAGATGTAACATTTGTTAGTACATCTGGTTTGCAAAGGCAATCAAACAAAGGTAAACTAAGTTCGAATGAAGTAGTCAACTCGTCGAGACTTTGTATTGAACACAAGCATTCACAAGATAAAACTATACAAACGCGGACTTTCAATGACAGTTCGACCTACAACTGCCTTGTCTATCGCTTGCTGTACCAAATGCTCCGACTCAGCGTCTAAAGCAGAAGTCGCTTCGTCCTGGATTTTGGAGATGAGAAAGAGATTAAACATTTGTTAGTACATTTGGTTTGTAAAGAGGTTCAAATGAAGTAACCATTATTGAACACTTAAATTCACAAGACGAATCAACAAAAACGAGACTTACCAATAGGAGAATCTTGCAATTAGTAAGAAGTGCTCGGGCAATTGCTACTCGTTGACGTTGTCCTCCTGAAAGTTGTATACCTCTCTCACCAACGAGGGTATCATAACCGTCAGTCATTTGTTCTATGAACTCATGTGCATGTGCATCCCTAGATGCAGCTTCAAGTTCGTCTTGAGACACGTCCCTATCAACACCATAGAGCATGTTTTCACGAATCGTTAGCCCAAACAAGTTTGGCTCCTGTTGAACATATCCAATGTTCTTTCTTAGCCAAGTCAAATCTAAACTCTTTAGATCATTGCCGTCAATTGTGATTGAACCCTGATTGATATCATAGAACCGCTGTAGAAGAGAAACGATTGCTGGAAGGTGCGCGTTTCGCAGTTTATAAAGTTGAAGAGAGATGGTAGTAACTCATGTTAGTATATACGACTTGCAAAGACAATCAAATAAAGATATATGAAGGCCAAATGAAACAGTCCACTCGTCGAGACTTTATATAGAACACATGAATACATAAGATAAAACAATACTAACGCGGACTTTCTACTCTTTCCCGCCCCTGAGCTCCCTACTAAAGCAGTGACACTTCCGGAAGGAATAGATAAGCTTATATCATCTAATATTGGCTGGTCTGGACGAGTAGGGTAGCTGAACGTGACGCCTTTAAGTTCGATCGTTCCAAACATTCGCTCTGGTTTGATTGTTTCCTTTTCCTTTGTATCTGGATCTGGAATCTTGGGGATACGCTCAAGTAGGTAAAAGACTCTTCCACTAGCTCCAAGACCTTCAAACACCTTGGCTACACTGTTTGCAACTTGTCCCATAGCAAATCCAATACTAATGATGTATGAATTGAAGGCAGTCAAATCACCTAACGTTAACTCATCTTGCAACACTAGATAAAAGCCGTACCAAAGAGTGACATTTAGAAAGCCAAATCCCAAACCAAACACAAAGGTAAAGAAACCGGACTGTGCAACAGATTTGAAGAAGCCTACACGGTATGTTGTTACTGGCTTGGGAGGATACCAGAAAGGAATATCGTCGGGGTCTCCTATCTTGCTGTTATATCTATGTTGCTCTTTCTTCTCGGCAGCGAAAGCTTGCACGGTTCTCATGCTACCAATAGCTTCGGTAGAAACAGTTTGAGCTTGACCTAGTACGTCTTGATACTTCTTACTAAGTCTTCCCAATACAAATCCCATTGGACTACTCATCATAAAAATTAGCACCACACCGCCTAATGCGAGGCCTGCGAGCTTAACGGAGATGTAAAACATTAACACCATTGCACTGATTGCTTTTATGAACTGCGTCAGAAAGTCAGGTAGACTCTGTGACACGACCGATTGAAGCAAAGTTGTATCACTTCCCAATCGAGATACTAGCTCTCCGCTCTTGTGTTCATCGAAGAATGCAATCTCTTGACCGAGAATTTGTTTATACAATCTACACCTCAATCTTGCAACTACTCTCTCACCAATAACACCTTGAATAGTGGCTCGAATAAACCCTGCAACTATACCGGCGATTGTAATGATGACTGCAAGTAACATATAGTAATTAATCTGACTCATCTTCTCTCCCTCATCAACAATTGTTGGATCTACAAGTATATCATATGCATTTGCTACGATCAATGGAGTGATCATGTTTGTAGCTTCTGCGCCAATCATTAAGATGAATGATACAATTAACATCGGCATTTCGGGGGTTGCTAGTTTGAATAATTTGTATAGTGATGGTTTAGTAGATGCAGGAGCATCATTATTATCTGTAGGTTTTGTGGATGACAGATCTACATCATCATCATCTTCTTGCTTTTGAGGTGAAGTACTACGGACTTTCTTCTTCATTGTTAGTGTTGTATTTTTTGTATTTTATGTCAGTAGTGTTTATTGTTGTGTATTGATGTGGTATACAATAAAGTATTTGGTGATTGTGTATTATGTGATATGCTTACTTTTTTATTACTTTTTTATGAGCTTGCAACAATGCGAGACGTGCTCTCTGTCGTGCTGCGATAATCGTGAGAGGCTTGCCTTTCTACTGATGGTCGAGCTTATGATATTAGTAAACGTCTACTTGAAACGACTGCAACGATAACACTACGTACCTCAACTTTCATCTTGTTCTTCATTGCAAAAAAGTGGTACCGTTTGATCGCGAAAGTCCTATGGAAGATTGAGTGAAGTAGACTGTAAAGTTACCTAGTCTACTATTGAGAATTAAGATGGCCATGACGACAACACTACTACGCTCATCCCTTACAAAGATATCCCGTCGATGTATAGCGGCTCATCGACAGTGTGGTCGTCTTCATGTCTCTAGAACCGCCTCTATTGTACAAAGATACTCTATACAAAATATCCATCATAATTTTTCTTCTACAGCAATCGATACTCGAAAAGATGCATTAACAAGTTCTGATGGAGTGGTTGGTGTACCGATTGATTTCGATTTAGCCAGTTCTATTGAGGGTAAGGAATCTCAGGTACGATACATGTTCGTGGTTTTGCAACTTATAAATGTGTGTAGGTATCTCATACTTGATATCTCATCTATCTTTGCATACATACATCAATATATTAGATTGTTACTGTACGTTTGGAGAAAGATCAAGTTCTTAGAGCAGAATCTGGTGCTATGATGTACATGACAGATGGAGGTGAGATATTTATATGTGCGTGGATTATGTAAGATTTGATTTACACTATGTAATATGTATCTTTTTGCATGATATATCCAAACACACACAGTCAATATGAATACAACAACGGGAGGGGGTGTATCAGCGGGATTTCAAAGAATGCTAACTGGTCAAAATGTATTTATATCTGACTATACTTACGACGGTTCAAGCGGAATATATGGCTACGTCGCGCTTGGAACTGACTTCCCGTCAAAAATAGTTAGACTCAACTTAGAGGAATACGGTGGGAAGATTATATGTCAGAAAGGGGCATTATTATGCGCTTCTCATACCGTAGATATTACTGTCGAGTTCACAAAGAAGTTCAGCACAGGATTCTTTGGAGGAGAAGGATTTGTATTGCAGGGTTTGACAGGTACCGGAGATGTAATGGTAAAGGCAGGAGGTACGTTGATAAGGAAGGATTTAAAGGAAGGTGAAGTGTTGAGAGTATCCAGTGGTTGCCTAGTTGGTTTCCAAGAGGGAATTTCATTTGATGTTGAAATGGTATCAGGGTTCAAAAATGTCGTATTTGGCGGTGAAGGCTTGTTCATGACTTCTCTCACAGGACCTGGCGTTGTTTGGTTACAAGGTCAACCTCCCAGTAGAATGATAAGTGAGATAGCAAGAAGGGTGCCGAGTGGAGGAGGAATTGGATTGGCCGTGCCACTTCCTGGGATGGGAGAAGGAGGCGAGGGTGACGGTGGCGGTGATTCTACTCCTACTTAGTATCCACAACATTGAAAACCTTATTGTACATTACATCCTACAAAACATAGGTCTCTAATTATGGAAACACTTCATCAAGCTTTCCTACGGCCAAGAGCACAAGCCATATGACCCCGACACAAACAGAGAGGAGTGAACTTCCTACTTCAACCATAAGAACTCGTGAGCTTGACCCTCGACCGCCGCATCTACTACCACCAGCCATCCAGTCGCTCAATGATCCGTAAAACGTTGCAAATCCTGCCATGACAAATGTTGATGTTAGACAGAATGTACCTAGATATATGATTGCCACTAGAGATAGAAGAAGTAGAGTTAGTAAAAGTGAGCTGAAACAAGTATCAGGCAATGTGAAGGACTTACACTTTGCATCTCTCAGTTCTACGGCAGGTATGACACCTAAAACACCGCCTGGTCCAGCTACTCCATGCAATATCCCTGCTGCTATTGCCAACATTCCAGGTGAGAACGAGAACTTTTTACCACAATCCCCACAACAAGGATATAGATATTTATCATATAATCCCTCTGTCTCTATTCCCGATGATCGTCTATGAATGGGGTTGACTGTATGTTTTGAGATAAGACTCGAAGCCGTCATCAGTGTATTAGATTTTTTGTTTGATGCAGTCGGTGTTTTATCCATTTCAACTTCCATCTCCATTGGTGTTGGCGAACTTCGTTTCGACATTTTATGTGTTTGGGGTAGCTCAGACGAGTCGTTTGGTCTTTCTATTTGTAAATGAGGCATGTCTACAGTTTCCATGGTACCACGCCTGTTTCTTGTATCCAGGATCGTAACCATGCTTTGCTCACCCAAAGTTCTTGTCTCATAGTAATCATCATCTTGATAATCGCTGTCTGACAATCCACCATAACTGCTACCACGGTAATTATTATTTGCAGAGCGTCCAGATCTTTCACTTATATCGTCCATTCTTAGCACCCCCTCCATCTTGCGTACAAGCGATCCATGTATATCAATAGGTTCCCCGCCAACAACCATACACTCTACCATTTCGTTCTTCTCAGCGTCAGAAAGTTCTTTTAAACTTTGCATTTGTGTTGTATTAGGATGATGATTACTTAAATCATCTATAACACCTTCTTTATGATTCCGATCTGCTTTGAATAATCCATATATTCCCAAGCACAACATGAATACTCCAACAAAGGATTCTAATATCCTAGATAAAGTTGTATCCATGCCTATCCAGTCACCACTTGATTCCTCTAAAAAAATCAATATTCCTCCAACTAGTAACAAACCAAAGGAATGTCCTAATCCCCATTTAACACCCAACATGAATGATGAACGTCTTGTATTTCTTTCAATATTGGTACCACTTAATGTTGCTATTGCTGATAAGTGATCAGGTCCTGTTAGGACATGAATTATACCCATTAATATACCGGTGTTTATTAGTTCAGCTGTTGACATGATTATATGGTATGTATGTGATTGTCCTGTTTATTGATATGTTACTATAACCCCTTAGTAGACTCTACTGCCTCTACTATGCTTTGTCTTTTGTAGAAGTGAAATGCCCCTTGTAATAATTCTTGTATCTTTGATGTGTATTTCGCCGTATCTAATCCTTCTAAGCCAATTGCAATTAATAAATATACCAAACAATCGATAATAATAATACGATTAGGTCGGTTGTATTGCAATTGTTGTTGTATTTACTTAACAGTAATACTATTGAGAGGTATGTCGTAATAAATTAATTGTACTTTTTGATGACTCTGTGATCCCTACTATATCTCTTAAATACTAAATCTTACCGTCCAACAACTATACTACCTCTACAGCAAATCGGGCTTGCTTAATCATACCTATATATGTTGAGAGTTGTGTAGCATATCAAAGTGACAACAACACATGGTTGGGGTCATCGTACTAAGTATTTCCCCTAATTGCTAACTTAGCCATACGATATTGCTAACTTAGCCATAAAAACTCAATCACCACTTTTTTACTCTCATATACAATAAGCTCTTGTGACAAATTGGCATAGTCTGATATCTATTGCTCAACTCAAGTCAACGCTCTCATTACACCATGGCATCATTCAATCCAAAAGATCTACTACCAAAATCTGCAAGTACTACAGCTACCAAACGTAGTGGAGTAGGCAGTACAAAAATGCAAGATAACATATCAGAGGACTGGACAAAGTTTGGTAAGCGTCAGATATTATCAATTGGTAATAATAAGAAACGTCACAATCAACAACATGATGATATAGAAGAAGATGATAATATAGATATAGGTAATGATTCAAGTAGTGATGAGGAAGAAGGACGTACATCTGCTGTTCGAGAGAAGAAGAAACGAAAGGTTGTTGCAAAGGTGTCTTCAACACATCAGATTGATGTAGCAACTATAACTACAACTGATGGCATACAAGGGGTAGATAGTACAGTGGATATAATATCAACAACAAATACTAAAAAGAAGAAGAAGAAAAAGGGTAAGAAGGAACGTGCCAAGGATAATAAAGATACCTCAACAGAGCAACAATCTCTTAATGAGAACACCACAGATGCACAACAATCTATTGCAAAGGAAGTTGCAGCTTCTGAGGATGCCGTTGATGCTACAAAAGATGATAGTATTACAAATACAAATGATAAATCAAACACCACCACCACAAACACAAAACGGAAAAGGAAAAAGGTACGATCACGTCAAAAGAACATCCGTAAAGACAATCGTGAAGTCAAACCATCACACCTAATAGTTGGTAATGAAGATTATAAAGGTAGACCAATGACTAAAGAAACATGCGAAAAATTGGGTATACAAAGCAAGTCCGAGGGAAAGAAAAAGAGAAAGGATAATGTTGATGCAATGTTTGATAGCGGTGAATGGGTTGGAAGTGAAGATAAGACTGATATTACTACTAACGATGATGAAACTGCCAAGCATACAACAGGGGAAGAAGATATAAAACAGCCAAAGGAAGATGTGGGTGATACACTAACAAGAATAGGCGATTGCATCGTTGGTAATAGCTCCAATATTGATAATGACGATACCATCGATGATGTAGGGGAGAACTTATTGAATGAAGATAGTAAAAAGAAGAAGGGGAAGAAGCATAAGAAGAGAAAGTTTAAGAATCTTGTTGTTGGATGATGTGTTATAGTTTGAGTTTTGAGGTGATTGGTGATAGTGAGGAGTCTTTTATAAACTGGCGACGAGTAGGAAGATACTTATGGATACCGATTACTAAACAAATGAACAATTTACTTGTGTCTTGGTTTGTTCTCGTCTGTTTACATATCTTTAGAGAGGCACTTGCAACTTGCCATGCATGCATACCTCCCCCCCAAGAGCTTTTGCCCTTTCTTTTTTCACCCCCATACGATTTAGAGACACTCGGTATCCAGGTCCGATTACCTAGCTCAAAAATGAGAGCTCCTTTTACCTTTTAGCTCACACTTACTCTATGAATCTCTTGGCTAAAGAATGAGAACACCGGACATCAAAGAAACACACATTCAGTAAAGGAAAGGCTCATAACGTAGATAACAAGATAGAACACACATTGAAAGCAAAGCAATAGAAGACAAAAGAGAAAAAGAGATTCGATATCAGCAAAACAAAGATGGGATTCATCGAGAACGACGTCAAGGATTGGACCTTGGCCAAGGCTGCTACCGAGGCAGCAAAGAAACTACCAGTTGGGTTCATTGCTAATGATGTAATGAAGACACATGAAACTACGACACCTCCTACTACACCACCAGAGACAAAGAAGGAGGAGATAAAGGTTGGGTTTATTGCAGAGGACGTCATGAAGCAGCATGCTCATCATTAGGGGAGAGGGATATTGGAAGAGAGTGGGGAAGAGACTTGTATTGTATGAGGATAGCATATGAGAATGGACGGAGAGTGATCATATGAAATGTAAAAGTAGGAATATACGTTACTTCTTCTTATCTTCAGTCTAAGAATACTCCTAGCATTAATATCTAGTCATATGCCAGCACAGATACCATTTCATTCCTTTCCGCAAAGCATATCTTAAGTCAATGTAGGGTTATACTTCCTAGCCACAGTTTCTCCACTTGCAGCATACCCAGACTTCCCCTTCACTAATTCTAATACATCCTTCTGCTTAAACTTCTTGCCTGTAATTGGGCATGTCATGTCTGGCTCGGCTAGTTCTTTATAAACTGACTTGAGCATGACTTGGCCAGTTTTTGCAATAGCAATGGTTGGTTGAGTTGTAATAGTTTTGTGTGACACAGCACATAATATCCTTCCTGTCGTCTCCTTACTACTTTTAGATTGCTTCCCGTCTTCATCTCCCTCACGTACTAAATGTAAAGGTATTAATTGTTTTAATTTCAATGGTTCACCCGACATTGGAGAGGGTGGACGTTCTGGTGGGGGAGTTGGTAGAGATTCCAACTCTGTTTCATAATTAAAATCACCTGCTTTAGATGCACCTTTCTTATGTTGTGGTTGAGAAGTTGCCAGCCAATATGAAACATGGCTTAATGAGTTCTCTTCTTTTCCTTTACTAGATTTGGCAGCAGAAGCAGCTGCAGATGACCCTCCAACAACACTCTTACTTGTTGTATCAGTATCATCACTTCGTACAACCAACGCGGTAGAAGCAGCAACAGCAGACATTGCACCTTGATCTTTCCTCATAAAGTTCTGTTCATTCTTCTTCCTTTCCTTCTCTTCCCATTCCACACGTCTATTTTCAACGTCCAATCTCAACCTTTCATATTCTGCCTTTTCTTTCTTCAACTCTCCATTCTTTGTTAATAAATATTGTACAATTGCTTCTCGTGAATAGATATGTCCCGAGGGTGTGGCTACTGCATCACCATCAATTGGTGATAAGTTTAAACTGCAGTGACCGAATGGTAGTTGTGATTGAGTTGATAGTCGTGTGGATTGTGTACCATAGCCACTTGATTTTAGTCTCTTTCTTTCATGATAAGTAAGAGGATTGTGACCCCCTGCTTGTTTTGATTTACGTGTATTTCCTCCCATGTTTATATATTATTAAAGCTAATTCTGCGGCTCAATAATCTTTCTTTGCTAACAACTTGTTGTATAAGAATATGATATTATGTTTGTTTGTTTGTGTACTATTGTGTAGTTGACTGCAACAATAAGTATGCGGTCTGATTCAACAGCAATCCTAACAACTAACCAATTCAATGGTTTCAAAGTTTGGTATGTTTGTTTTGGTATCTTATGTATCAATTGTCGCACAGAACAAAGCCTGAAAGAAGAACCAGCGACCGCAAAGCTTTTATATTACTGTATATCCTATCGACTATCAATGTATTAGCACCGATCCTAAGCTCTTATAATCTATCTCTTCTCTCCACTTTACCAATACCAAACCAAAAAATATCTCTCATATCAAAAGACTCCCAAAAGAAATTCCTCACGGGACAACCAATTGAAAATGATATGCTAGTTTATCTAGTGATTGTGTGTACTAGGAGCAACCTTATTCTAATACCAATTGACCTCTCTTTGTTTGCTAGGTTTTGTTTTGTATTGCAATATTATATTACATAATACATGAATGAAATGACGGTATCCTTTTTGTTGAAAATAAAAGAGGCTCACAATAAGGAATACCTAGTAATTGATGTATTATGGCTAAGACAGAGGTGCTTATACTGCACTGATAAACACTAAACATTTGTCATTTATGTATGTAGATTGGGCCGGACTTTGTTTATGAACGAGAAAGTTGTTCAAGTCAAAAAGAGATACACAACCTTTTAATACCTCAAGTAGTTGCAAATTCTAAACCTGCCTCAACCATAATATAATATGGTTGGAGTAGGTCAACAACAACAAAGTACTGATGCTGTAGAGCAGCAGCAGATTATATCAAATACTACTACTAATAGTCAACAGCAGATTAGTAGTGCACAAGATAATTCTATCAATACGACACAAATACAACCTATTCAACAAATCATACCTGTACAAAAACAAACGTCAGATATCATCTCGCCTTTATCTACCGATCCACAAATAGCTCAATACAATCCACTTCCGAATACAAATACACAACAACATACTCCTGTTGGAGTTTTGCAACAAGTTGCACAACAGCCATTATTTCAACAACAACAGCAACAGCAAACTGATGCTACATCTACCACGAATAACTCACCTCCAAAAGCTGCTGTGAAGAAAGGAAGATTTCGGGTAGTAAAGGGTGCAAACGAGGGGAAAGCAGATGATCAATCGGTTCCTACAACTGCTGCAAATTCAACTGTGAAGAAGGGTAGATTTGTTGTATCAAAGAAACCTTCTTCTAATAATGTTACATCAGAGACAACAACAAAGGATGTGAAGATAACAAGTCCTCAGGAGAGTGATTCATCTACTAAACCTCTGAAGAAGATCGATAATGTAAAAGATGCAACCGAGAAAGCTACTAATGACCAAACAAAACCAAATTCACCAGCAGTGAAGAAGAATAGTGGAAAGAAGTCCCCCATTCCACAAAAGAAGGGTAGATTTTTAGTTACGACTGCTGCTAGTAGTGCTGCAAATTTGCAAGCAGTTGAAGCAGCTGCAAAGCTGGCAGCTTCAATAGGACAAGATAAGGATGTAAACGGTGACTCTAGCAGTGTAGATCAATCTATAACAAAGGGCGATGCCTCTAGAAGAGGTTCTCTTGTTGATAATCAAGTAGCAGAAGTAGCAACCAAGAAGAAGGGTCGATTCGTAGTAAAGACCGGAGGAAACCTGACCAACTCGCCAGGAACTGGAACAAATTGTACACCGCCTGAAGCAGGAGTACAACAGAATGGGATAGGAACTCAAACTGTTCAACAGCAACAACCACTTCCAGCGAATATACAAATGCCAGCTTATTTTGGAAATGTTAACAACAACATGTCAATCTCGGGGATTGTACCTACTACATCCTTGGTTCAAGATGTGAATGGCCAAATAATGGTCGTATCAAATGTTTTCCCAATATGTGAACAGAATATCCAACAGCACACTTCTTCTGCTCAACAACAACAGCAGCAATCTCAAATACATCAAGTATATGCACCACCAGTTCAGAATGCAATAACTAGAGTCCAAAGTGCTATATCAAGTATAGGATCTCAAGCACCACAGCCACTGCAACCCTTGCCCAATTTCACTGACGCGCCAGCACGGCCGCATCAGGTCCCGACAGAAGACAATCCACCACCGGCATCCAAGGCACATGTTCCACGAGCAAGTCGGCCAGCCGGAAGCTCTGGTTCAAACTGGTCATCATTAAAGGGAAAGAATGGACGACTGATTGGCGGCGGTGGAGTGGGTAAAGTTCTCCACCATCTAGATACGATGCGAACGGAGATTGTGGAAGCTGATCGCACCATAACATCTCTGCAATCTGACAATCGAATTCTGGTAAGTACATGCATCATCTTGGTTATGTATGTGTAAAGTGTAAAGACTATTATCTTATCATCATATGAACTGTTCTTTGTTGTACACAGAGAGATAAAAACAAAGAACTAGAGGCAAAGAATAAAGAGCTCCTTCGGATACTCGCAGATGAGAAACGACATCGACACACTGCAGAGGTCAATTATCAAACTCTATGTCAACAAGTTAGTAGTAAACACTATGAGCGAATCAATAGTGAACAGGAATCGAAATCATCAACGGTTGATGCGTGCATACAAGATACCACAGATAAAGAAGTAGTATTGGAGACTCCAATTAACAGTTTTGAAGACAACTTGCAACAGAAACCTACAGTTTCTACAACTCAAAAGGATAATCAAGCCAAAGCTTCACCTATGCAGAAGTCACCGCGACCTAAACCTCCCATGTCATCTTCATCTATTTCCAAGTCACCCAAGCCTACGCGACCAAATGCTGCTACCATACCTAGAACAAGCTCTTTTGATTCACCTAAACCAACAAATAAGAAAGTAGTCAGGGGCTTGTCACCAGCATCTGCTGCATCTCAATCCATGTCATGCTTGCCCTCAGCTAACCAATTCGACCCACTTGCCAGAGGGATACCTGTTCCTGACATTACTACGGATACCCAGACTTGTAATGTCACTCCAGTTATAATAACTACCGAAGAATTGAAATTAGATGAATCCAAACAGAGACACTTTGACCCTCTCGGCACACCCGAGCGTCGAGTTAGCGCTTCAACGGCAGTACTTGACAACGAGATACCTCAGATTCCCATACCCATGGGAGGTTCTAATGCGAATAACACTGTGCCTGCTGTTATACCGATAATACAGCGTCAACAAAATAGCAAAGAAGAGGAAGACGATCCATTCGATGAGATTGTCAGCTCAAGAAAGCGGAGCACATTTTCTGGTACATGAATTTCTTGCTAGAGTAGTAGTAGCTTAATCGACTATCTGAAGATAACATTCAAACACATATCTTTCCGCTTCGGTATTTCATGTTTGCTTTGTGATCATATCTTTCATTCTATTCCTGCATCTCCTCTATTAATCTTTATCCTTAAAAGCATCGCGTCTTTCAGCATCATCAATTGCCCTCTGTATCTCCTTCTCACTAAGACCAGCCATCTTTTCTCTTAATATAGCATTCTCTTTTGTTCTTGATAATCCCTCCTTCAAACTTCCTACATTCTTTTTAAACTCTTCTACACCCAATCCACCCTCTCCTTCTCTTTCGTCATCCCATGAAGCACTCATTACCGAATAGGTGATACCCTATATTCATTATAATTTGATGCATAGTTTTGGCAGCAATGTGTATATGTGAGTTGCAAATCTGAATACAAATGCATATCACATAGACATGTGCTTTATACAAACATACAAAAACATAAAGCTTATGCAACATACACAAAATATCGAATCACAGACAATAAACTTACCAACAAACCAATGGCCAAGAATACAAAACTAGTCGTAGCCACAACAGCCGGCTGGAATTCCAAATCTTTCTGTGTAGCTAAATACCAAAATCCAATAAAGCTAGCAAAGCTACCAAACAACGGTATACCCACAAAGGGTAACATTCGTTTCCCCATCCTTTGCGCGACTCTTTCAGGTATAGCACTCGCGGCAGTACCCTCCTCGGCTAATAATGCATCAGTATTACGCAAGTCACGTAGTTTGCGCAGTTCTTCATCACGTTTCTCGGCTTCTTGACGTCGTAATTCTTTTAGGAGTTGTGATCCTGTCTCTTCTTGAATTGTACCTGATGCATCTTTTGTTGCTGGTTGTCCGTATGCTGAGGGTGCTGTTGCAGTAGTAGTTGAGGTATCTTGAGATGTTATTGTTTGAGTTGGTTTTGACTTTTGTTTTGTAGGTGTTGGCTTATCTCCAAAGCCTTTACCTGCAGACAGAGCTACTGATATATGCTTGTTTTGTTGTGTTGATATTATTGGAGAAAAATGAGATGTTTGAAAAGCATTTGTGTGTGGTATCCTATTGACATTGGCCACTATTGCCGCAGCTGATATTATTAATTGAGCTTTCATTGTATTATTATAATCTATATTGAGGTACTATATTCGATTGCTAGACCGTCGATAACGCCAACCAAAGTATTGGTTATTGCTGATTCTGTTCTTTGATAATGAGATAGACTGAGAGTTTGCCTTCAATCTTCGTCTTCAACGTATCCAAAACAGAGTTATCATATCTAATGTGATCACATGAAAACTACGTCATAGCATTGCAAATTGCAAATTGCCGGCCTGCTATTTACTGAAATATGTTAGTTTCTTTAGTAATTGCAACGGTAGCACCGTCCTTAGTTAGTGCATTCAATACACAACAAGTCGGGAGATCTCCAACAGCATTGAATAAGTTTAAAAAGGTAAAATGGACTCCGCAAACTGGTTCACATGTTTCAATACCACCCTTCAATCCTCATCACGGTGTAGGTGATAATGGTCCTACATCATATGCACCAAGTAATTATGGAGAAAGTGGCGGTGTAAATACTATACAACAACAATCTACATCGGCTGGAGAGGATTCAGATGGTTTTGTTCATGCTCCGTTAGATTATTTTGCTTTTGATAATTTATCATCTAAAGGTCCTCGTGCTACCTATGATTGGGGGGAGCCTCAGGATTGGAGTAGAAAGTTGGCAGATGATGGCGTCTTTAGAGGAGGAACTTGGTATTGCACAGAGGGTGGCTGGGAATCACCTAACGGCAAAGCTGTAACAGAAGTATTCTACATGTTAGAAGGACATGGAATGTTGGGTGATTCAGATGGTAAGTTGCATCAGAAGGTGTGAGTTATTTAGTGAGGATGTATCAGTATCAACTAACATATGAACATGTATCTTGATTACAGGGTCAAAGCATTTCTTTGGGCCAGGGGACATGGTTATCATCCCAAAAGGGCATACAGGCAGATGGGATGTGAATGCTCCTATACACAAAGTATGGGCTGTCAATGCACATGATAATGTTGAAGAATCGGGACCTATTATTCGTGTCCAAGTGGATAATGATAAAGACTTTGCTCCCCAGTGTTTATATGATACGGCAATGAATGATCCTTTGTATGGTAATACTGGCAATGTTCAAAGTGCATCGAATACATTCTATGATGTCGGCCCAACGAAAGTTGGAGTGTGGACATGTAATTTAGGTACATTTGAGGTTCAATATGGTGAGCGTCAATGGTTTCACATCCTGGAGGGAACAATGTTTATCACAGATAATTCAGATGGTACATCAAAACGATGTGTACCAGGAGATACAGTAATGCTGCCAATGGGTTGGTCTGGCTTTGTGGATGTAGTAGAACCTGTGAAGAAGGTCTTTACAGTAGCAAAATAAATATATCTTAATGGCAACACGAGCTAGTTTTAGTACCAGATACACACATTCTAGTGCAAATATTACTTAAGTTGTACTAATTTACATATATACTCTCGTCTCCTCACTCCATAGCAGATACTTTTCTCACCAGAGCCTAGCACTACCGTCCATGTGCTTGATACTCTTCAACAGGCCTTCTAGTGCGATTTGAACTCTCTGTTCTGCCTTCTTACTAACTAATAGTTGTGGTCGTATCTCAGTTGCAACTCCCATACTAGGCAGAGGGTTAATTAGACTACCCACCCACAGGGCACGTTCAGTAGGTTCATGTTCTGGTGGAATATCTCCCAATTGCTTGAGTAATACATCAATTTGACCAGGATGTCTTTCATTCTCTTTTGCCAATTCGATCCATCTCTCTATAAGCGAGGCATTATTCTTCATGTTACCATTAGGTTGTGTAAATTGTTTTGCTTTGCTAATTGCTCGTGCTACTGACATTCGATCACCAACAGTCGACATGCCCGACGAATCTTCCATACTTGGCTTTGATGCTTCACTAACCTCTTCCTCTTCTTCAGTAGTTGAATCTAGAAACTTCACTTGTGCTTCAGTCCAACCTTCTTCTGTTTTGTCAATGTCGCCATCAATAATGAAACGACGTCCAGCTCTTAATGATATATCCCAAGGCTCTTCCCCGTTATCACTAATATCAGAGGGTAAAGTATCTGTAGGTTTATCCATTTGAATAATTTCAACCTCAACACCAGTCTTTAATGGTAATGTCTGTCCCGTAGATAACTTTGCCATACCTAGCATACCTAAAGTTGGTATTTCTTGTCTATATCTATGTTTCATTAATGATTTTAATGTAGGATGTTGTATCTGAATTTGTAATATCTGTCGTGGTAGCATGGTATCTAATATCATTAAGGGTAATTTGTTAGAATCTTCTTCTACTTGTTTTACACGAGATTGTAATGATGATAGAAATGTATCTCCACCTTCACTGTCACTACTATCATCATCTGCTTGTTGAAGTTGTGTCGAAGTAAACTCTGCAAAATCGTCAAAGTCGTTTATTTCTTCTATATAAAGTATAAATTGTGATAAATATTGATAATAGTGAGTATGGATAAAAGCAAGCAAGTATATTCAGAGTATTAATACTTACCTCCTTGATTATAGAGTGGTGTTGCGATGGAGGAAGATGATATTATGTGCACATCATTCAATCTTGTGTTCAACAGTTGGGACGGCGAAAAGGCGGCCACCGACGACACTGCCGCAAACAGCGTGTATACATGAATGCATATCATATTATAATAGAGGGGTATAATAGTATGTTGTGACTAGGGAAGAGCGGCCGCCATCTTGAAGAGATGACTCATAAAAATACATAAAATGCATCTAAACTATCTTTAGTCGAACAATAGCAATGCCTTCGTAGCTCAGCTGGTTAGAGCGTGGGTCTAATAAACCCAAGGTCGTGAGTTCGATCCTCATCGAGGGTAGCAAAACTTTTGCTTATGTGTTCTACAACAGACTACATCCTTGCTAAAACAAAAAGAGACATCAAAAACAAAAGAAAACACTTTGGGTTTTGAACTTGGGGCCGACTATAACCCTAGTAATTCATCAAACACCCCCCTCTTCTCTTGCTTCTAGCCGTGCGCTAGCACAGCCTCGCTAGAGCCCTCGGAGAGGCCCGCGGCAGCGATTGACAATACAAGTAACTCAACTCAACTTAGTGTCTTCAAATAGTGACTATATCATTTACTTTTATATGTATCATCTAAAAGATCACTCTCTACTCCTCAGTCTTGACAGCCTTCTTTGCATTCAACTTTCGACGAGTATCTTCGATCCAATCTGCATTCTTTGCAACACGCTCCTTTAACATCACCCTTAGCTCTGGAGCTGTCTTCTTCTTCGTATCCTTCCGATACGGTGATGATTGGCCTTGACCAACACCAAATCCACACCAAAGCAAGACGACGAGCCAAGGTTTGCTAGCCTTATCGACAGTACCCTTCTTCACTAAATGAGCAACCGCTGTCTCAAACTCTTGCTCATATTCGACTTGAACTTTACTATCTGACGATGGAGGTTTACGTCCCGTTTGGGTAGTAGTAACCTCTGATGATTTCACTAGCTGTACCTCAACTACATTATACTTATTGATATACTGTAGGTTGTTGGAAGTGTATGTCATCATACCATTATTGTACCTTGCCTCATACTCTGGCTTCTTCTCGACCTTCTTTGTCTTTGTTTTTCCAGTTCCATTAGTTCGATTGTTGAGACGCTCCAATAGTCCTCCATATGCGATACCAGTTACTACATCCGACTCTCGAAACTTAACATCAGGCTCGTTACTACCCGGTTTAGACTTGATGATAGTTCCATCTTCGGGAAATGAGAACGGTCGTCCGTCTGGCCATGTCGGACCTTTATCAACACTAGAACTACCCGTGGCTTGAAGGAAGAACCAACTACTATCGTTGAACCGAGGCTGTAATTGTCTAGTAACCGAATCCATCGTACTACTACTCGATGAATTATGAGATGAATTATTACCAGGATTAACTCGTTGTGAGTCATACATTGTCTTGAAAAGTAACATGCCATCGCCAAACATAATACCTGATTGGATGAAGTATGTGCGCCGCTTACTCGATGTACCAGCAGAAAGAGATGCTTCGTCGTCCAATCTGTCTTGCTTCAAGACGGTAGCAATTGCCTCTTTCATCCTCGCCTCAAAACCGACTCGATCGGTTGCACGTGATAGTAGACAAATGATGGAAAGTTGGAAGAACTTATCGAGATGAACAAGTTTTAGACCTGCTTGTATCTTTCTACGTCCAGCCAATGATACAATCTTGAAGTTGCCATGTTTCCTAAGCCCGTTAAAATCCTCGCCGAAGTGGCTCTTTCCATCTATCCATCCCTTGGCCTTGAGAGCTGCCGGCTTCTTACTGGTGTGGTTGTTCAAAACATCGTGTTGGAACATAGCAAATCCAAAAAGGATATTACGATTGATGGGTCGACTCAAACTTCTATTAGCTTTCAAGGTGGGATTAGTAGCCGTAGCATACTCACGAGCAGTATCGAACACAACACACATCCATTGTGTTGTACATGCTGACTTCTCAGACGAAATGAGAGTACCCAAATTAGATGCCTTTGTATCAGTCTTTGACCATAGAGTGTTACAAAAGGCACCGAATACAAAGATTATACGTAGACGCCTATCAGCATGATTCATCTTCAATACAGTCGCTCCTTTTAGCGGTGATGAATGAACCAACGAGGCCCATCCTCTCCAAATGGACGCCTCTTCATGATATATTGCACCAGTGTCATACCAGTAACAGACATTCCAAGCGCGTCTTTATCAGCAGCAGCAACACCACCAACTTGCTCGACAGGATCCACATCCTTCTCCTTCTCAATCACCGAGAGCCTCTTTTGATTCAGAGTAAACCTTTCCCAGGCATATACATCAGCTGCACACTTTGGTTTCGGTACTGGAGGTTGATCATAGGAGTCACGCCAATTTCCTTCACCACATACTCTCTCTGCTATGGCAATCTTGGCATGCTTGAACTTGGCACGGTGATTCTCACGCTTTCCTGGTGGCCAAGTAAGGAGAAATATGACGCCTTTGGCAACTGCTTGTACAAACTGTTGTTGTTCGTCTGGGGTAAGCTTGCCGAACCAATCATCAGCATCATAATTAATCTCCTCATCCCTCGAGAGAATGTAACCAAAGGCATTACTATTTGCAAATTCACTTGGTGACTTGACATTGAGGTACTTCTGCAGTCCACTCTCTAATATATTCAAGTATAGACGCTTGAGGAAACTTTGGAGCTCGATCGCCCCTCCTAGCATCTTACACTCCGCCAACGACTTGATCATTGACCAGAACGTTAGCTGAGTCATGATAGGCAATCCTTTCATTTCCATTTCTAATGCTTGCTCAAATGTGCACGTATCTGGTATCTCTTCTGGTACAAATCTCTCCAAGCCGTCCAAAATCAACTCCGTCAGTTTAGTTTGGAGATGAACAGGTAAACTTTCAATATCCATACATGACATGAGAGATGGATCAACATCTATCCCTGACTTCTCAAACTGCTCATTGTACTTCTTGGTTCGGTAGCCACCATTACCGGTATTTCCAATCTTTTTGAGGTACTCTTCCCAGTACAGATGAGCCTTCGGATTGTCAATTGATACCATTGCTAGGTTGAGAAAGTTCATAAGATATGAACCAGGCAGTAAGACGACGTTGTTCTCAATACAGAACGTGATTATCTCGAGGCAGTAATCTTGGAACTTGCTGTACACATTCTGTTGTGCTTCATTCCGTGGTGCTTGTGTTAATGAATGGATAAATCTCCCACCGTGGTTGTTGGCATTTTCATTGTATGCCGTCTTCACAAACTCAGCATAGGCTTTGGTATCGTCTTGAGGGGTGGCAATACTAGCTGTTGGGTGTTTTGCAACGAGGTAGTACCGATTTCTGCCAGACACCTGTACACAATCATATCCTTTGAATGGAAAGTCATGGTAGTACTGTTCCATCTCAGCAAACTTCCCCATTGATAGACCAGAGATGGTGCCGCAAGTAATATCATAATCCTCATCTAATTCAAACTGAAATCCGTGTTGATATGCTTTGTAGACTGCCCTAATTTGTGAATCATTATTACCCGTCCCCGATACCTCAACACATCTATCAGTACTCTTTGCAATAATGAAGTCCCAAAAGCAAGGTAAAGTATGAACTGTGATGTGTATCTTACCATCATTCTCAAATACCACATCAAAGCAACATGCTGTAATATTAATATCATTATTAACTAGTAATGTGTGTGGATTGAGGTTGGTACATTGAATTGTATTGATTTTCATGTCACCTACTTCCACATATTTAATACTACTAAAACATATTGATAATAAATCATCATTATTTGCAGTAAATTGTCCGTGGTTGATATCTATATCGGCATAGTGTAAATCTAACGGATCGACCAATGGATTGCGTATACAAACGGCATTTGCTATGATACTTGCCGGATATGAACCACCAATTGTGGTTCTATTTGTACTCCCTAAAAAATTAGGGTGATCATCCAAATAATTACTCAGAGATATCATATCATGTGAAATGCCACATCTAATATCTTCCTCCATTGATAACAATATCAACTTCTCAATATTATCACAACCTGTGGGTATTGAAAAGTGCACTTCCACATTAGGGGTATCTATATCCATGGCGGCTAATGCCGTTGACGATGTGGTATTGTTAGGAGGGCTGGTAGCGTCTGGTGCACCTACTTTTTGTTTCTTTGTCTTGTGCACCATAGTTTCGGCATTATTATTGGTAGACATTATATCTAATGCGGTAGATATGGTATTAGTATCCGTTATTTTTATTTGATATGTTGATGTATTTTTGGATTGTTTGATGTTGAATTGTTTGGGTATTGGTTTATTGTTGCAATAAGATGGTACACCCTAAAAAACAATGACAATTTTTAGATGGTAAATCAACTAATATTATACGGTGTATCTAATATGATCCCGCTATTGGATTGTACATCGGCGGTGGTATGTTGTCATTGTCCAATCGTCATAGGATGTTACGCTCGACAAGTACTGTATGTTTGTTGGTATATGTGAGTACTGTATTGTTGTTGGGGGTTTGAGGGCCGGGCGGCGGTATCCTCGCGCCATATTTTGCTTTGTGGACTTCTGCATGATATTTGGTTGATTTATTTTATGTTTAGAAAACGTGAGAGTAATAAGTAAAAGATGTCTACGGATTTTTTTATGATTCTCAAATCCCCAAGTCTGAGTCTTTTAAACCGTTTGAAAAGATTACTCTTGTAAAGGATACCGGATTACTATGTAGTACTCGCTCCTCTCTAGCCTCCTCATCAAGCTCTCCTAAGCCTATTGCCACATCTACTACTAGGCAGGCGGCGGATACATCTAGTAACACCGCCACCCCATTGGGTGGTAGTACTTCGGAACCGCGGCGATATCCCCGTAAAGGACTATCTCAAAAGTGGACTTCGCAATGAAAGTTTTAGTGCAGCCTCAAAGTCATTTTTGATTGGCCTATGACTCAATCAATCACATATTCATCTGCCTACTAAACTCTCTCATAATAATTGCTAGCGGCTCCACCTACTGCAAATCATTAATTGCAAATCCATATGATAGGAGATATAATATCATGATACCAATAAACGAAATGACAACATCCGATATTAAATTAGAATTAATGAAATTAAATGATTCATCATTTGTTTTTAATCAACGTGATGAATTAGTTTGTGCATTGAAAGCTGCTAGGGCTTTGGAATCGAATAAGTTATTGGCTGGTTTGAATGATACATCTACAGTGACTGCGGAATCAAGTACGGCGGTGGATGTTGATGATTATACTAATGACGATGATGGAGTGGAGATGCAACCTTCAACAACTGGGACAACGATTATTAAACAGGGAGCACTTGATATATCCGAGAGTAGTGATAGAGTGGTACCTGATATGGCAAGTGTGAGTTCTAGTGGTGAGTCTACAACACGATCGTCATCAATGCATAGTAGCAGTGTGTCGTCCAAACTATCATATGTTCGAAGGGGGAGTCGAGATAAAGATACAAGTAAGAAGAAGCCACCTACATTCCCCACCGATGCATCTGCTGACAAGAGTAATCAGAAATCACCGTCATCCAAGAAGAAAGATATCTCCGCTGCTGAAGAAGAAGAAGAGGATGATCAATCAACAAGTAACATCTCACGTCGTCTAGTTGAATACTTTGTAATGGTATCCTCAATCCCAATCGCAAACAACAACAATGATACAAAGACTACAAAGTCTACTCGTCGTCGTCCACCAAATCCAGATACAGATAATATGAACTCACGTACCAAGTCAAGATTTGAAGCTCGTCGTGTTCACTTACAGCAGCAGCAGGTCGAAGATACCACTATTACTATCAATGAAGATACAGAAGATACAAGTATACTACTCGAGCCACAAATAACAGCAAGATTTCCATCCACTGATTATCCAAATCAACCATTAAACTTACGGTTGCCACAATTCTGCCATCCAGAGGGTACAGAATTGATACATCCCACAACACAATATAAAATGCCACGTGTGCATCATTTTGTATTGACCGATTCAGCGGGTGGTAAACTGTATGGCACTGCCTTGACAGTTTATGAAGAGTTTCATCATGATACTGACAAGGGAGGGGAGAAGAAGAAGAGTGCAGTATACTACGCACCACGAGTACTAACTCTCTTATCAACGTATCCATACCTTACCGCCTTTCGGACGTATCTAACACAGCTTTATAGATTGGCAACAACAACCAATTGTATGACAATACCAATCGAACGATATGTACAGAACATATGCATGGAAGTGCCTGCACCGCCACCTGGTGTATTTGAAGTCGAATTATGTATCCACCCTAGCTTGGGTAGTTCAAGTATAATCAATTTCTGGAGTCCACCGGCAGATCAACCGATTGCATATGTTAGTTTACCCTATCAGGTATTATTCGAGTGTTTAGATATTGGTAATATATTATTCGCTTGGTATACATTGGCATGTGAACGGAAGCTATTGTTAGTATCGAGTCAATTGAGCTTGTTAACTGTCTGTTCAGAAATATTGTGTTCATTATTATTCCCAATGACGTGGAGTCATCTATATATTCCGGTATTGCCCCGATCATTGACACCAATGTTGGATGCTCCCATGCCATATCTTTGCGGTATAAGTCGTGAAAACTTTGGTTATGCAGTGGAAGATATAAGTGATGAGACTGTCGTGGTTGATTTGGATAGGAATGTTATTACACTGGGAAGTGAAACACAAGAGCTACCACCACTTCCACACAACCGAAGAAAGAAGTTGGAAGCTACATTGAAAGAAAATGTTGGAGATGTCTTCTGGCAGGCCAGGAACTTGAGTAAGGCTGAGGTACTCAAGGTTCGAGCTAGTGGCAACGAGGAAGCATTGAGTAGTCTTCTCGATGACGCAGGTCAAGTATGGGAAGAGAAAGTACAGGCTCGAGATGATGCATTCAACTTGGCATTTGCTCCCGACTCGGTTAGTATGCAAATTGACGAGGGAGCGAATGATGATATTGCCAATGGTACGATTCCAAAGCAATCAAAGTGGGATAAAGTTCAGGAAGCATTCTTGAGATTCTATGTCTCGGTTCTTCAGGATTATAGAAAGTACTTGCCCGAGGATAATGGCAGTATGGAAGAACGATCAACATGGCGTGGCAAGGAAGGGCTGAGTTCGTTGAGATTCAAGAAGGAAGAGTTTGTTGCGGCTGCCCCCTCTGAGTTCCAACCCTTCCTCGAAGAGCTTTCCATCTCCCAACAGTTTGATGACTTTGTAACGAGAAAGATGCATAATGCTGCCGATGCTCCAGATATCAAGTTCTTCGATCAATCTATTGATGCAAAGAAGAATCGGAGCAAGTTGAAGTTGAAGAAGAAGGAGACACCATTCCTTCATTCAGCCTGTGCTCATCGTGAGTTGAAGAGAATCAAGGCAGTAGAACCAAGTTGTGAAGATTTACCACCGAAAGAAGACGGCGAGAGTGCCTATGTGTACAAGATGTGGCCACTTAGCTTTGATGATAAGCTATTTGGTACCCCGCGGCCTATCCCGAGTATCATCTCAGCCGAGTTTGATCGTCGATCAGCACTTAGGTCAATGCTTCGCTCTCAGTATGGAGTAGTCGGTGATACAAGAGGACTAGGAGGTTCTAATAGATCACCTGAAGTCACTTCGTTCGTGCTCTTCTTCACTACCTTCACAAGTATTATTGGTAGGGAGTTATCATCCGTCGAACTCAAGCATGGTGCAAATGCAGTTGATAGACAAATGAAGAAGCAAGGATCGGCAAGGCAGTCCTTAACAGATCATGATGATGACACTGAGGTTGCCCGAACTATCGCGAAGGCTCAAATTGACTTGGGCTTTCATGTATTGTCGTTAATGAGGGAAAGAAAGCTAACTCCCGAACCAATTGCCTATAAGCTCCTCATCCAGGCTTGTGGTCGATGTGGTATTACTCATCGAGCAGCTAGTATTATGAATATGCTTGCTCGTGATGGTTTGGCAACCAATTCTGAGATATACACAAACTTGATTTCAGCATTCTCCAATGATGACAGTCAGCCATCTTCCTTGGCATTATATCAGATTCGAGATGATAACATGAGTGGTTTGTCAATATCTGATCGAGACGGTGACGGATCTTCGACATCAGGCTTGCTCCGTTCAAGCACTTCATCTGAACACGGGGAATCAAGTCGTCGTTTACTTGATAAGAGTAATAGATCAAGCGCACCGAGTGAACATTCATTGGATCTTATCTCAGAGTACTCACCTTCTGATGTATCAGCTTCTGGCACAAAGAAGAAGTCTAGGTTTTCAATGAAGAAACCTTCTGGTGTCAAAGGCAAGCGTAGAGTAAAATCACCTGCCAAGATGACAAAGAAGATGAGTCTCCGAGTAACAGCAGCTGTATCAAAACAGATTGAGCTAGGTGAAAGCCTACTCGAGTCTCTCTATCCGGGTATCAGTATTGATACCGACAATATATGCCCAAAGTGTGCAAAAACATTAAAGGAAGATGATATCTACTCTGGTTGGGAACCTTGTGCTTCAAACGAGTATGAGATGAAGTGTAGCTGCTCTCACAAGTTTGTGCCCAAGTTCTTAATATCATCTACATCTCCCGACTTCGAGGGAAGTCAGGGCAAGGGTACTCCTTTGTATTGTGATCATCTATCACCGTGGGTAGTTCTTCGAGAGATCCGAAGTGTTCTGCATGCCACCGGGGGTATTGATAGTATTCTAGATGAAAAATTCAGAAGCGGAGCAAACATTAGTAGTACTCTATGGTGGAATATGATTGTATTATTCAGACGATACAAGCTACCCTTCATTTATCTCTTACAAGGGAGCTTTCATAATAATTTGATCTTACCGCCGCCGGAAGAGTCTGACGTTTAGATGTGTTATGAGTGTGTGTTTATAAGAAGTGTTGATACAGTATAGTAAACTAAATGTTTGAATTGAATAAAGGTTTTCCCTTAACACCTCTCGAAGACCTTGTATAGACTATTTAGGTTTGCAAGCTTTACCACCGCACCACTATTACCACCAAATCGCTTCGGCGGAACAAGTAGATAACTGATTGCAGGGAAGAGTGTATGCTTGATGTACTGCTTTGCCTCGTCGTCGATAAACTCAGTGTTTGTTTTCTTTTTATCATTATCCTCTCCATCATCTTTGTTGGTTTCCATTGCAGTTGATGCAGCATAAGGCAGTTCCGAGTAGAAGGATGCAAGCTCAGTGCATACTCCCTTGAAGCACGGCTCCTCATCTGACCAATCAACTTCTGTGGCAAGTCGTAGTAAGAAGAGGGGTAGACCATGCGGCTGAGGAGAATGCCCGTCTAACAAAATCGGGAGTCCAGTGATCCTAAGAGATGTTACTTTCTGTTTCTCTTTATTATAAACTTGTACTTTCTCAAGCTTGATTGAGAAGTATTCTTCAAGCATGGGTGCCTTCTCTAAAAGACAAGCAGTTGCCTGCCTTGCCAAGTTGAGATTCGTTTTGTTCGCTGTAACCTTGGTATTGCAGTCCATACTAGCTGAAGAAGTTGATGAAGAATTCAAGTCCTCCTCGAATTGAAGCGTTTGACTAATGGCTGCCATAACATCAACACCTCCTCCACCTAGCTTGGCCATTGACATACCATTAAATTTTAGTAGACAAATCTGATAGAACATTTCACTTGCCAATTCTCGATGGTTAATCATGAGTAAGTCAATGCCACATTGGATCAAACTTCTACTACGAGATACTGCACCAACATAAGTAGATCCTCTTAGTGTTTCATTCAAGCTCTGATGGTTAAGGTTGGTCACTTCATTACGAAGTTTGATGATAGATTCGTACTCGCAGTGTGTTGGTGTGATCTTCTTCTGACGAGGTACTGTGACATTAGGAGTATTACGAACAACAATACCATTGTTTGGAGCTGGTGGTAAAGACTCTGACCGCTCCACTTGACAACGACATATGGCAGACGCAAAAGCTCCTGGCACGCTCATATCAACCTGCTGCCGCCCGGGATTATTGGCAAGTGGGCAACCAGGTTTGTGTTTAATCACAGTTGTTGAGGAAGTAGAAGCAGCAACTTTTGATTGTTTCACTTCCTTTTCTACTAGAAACGGTTCAAGAGCTCCTACTGGCAAAGACCTATTAGTTCGAACAAGACGACTTGGATCATATGGACGTTTTGAAGAAGTAGACTTGACATCTGTTGTTAATGAACGCTTCTTTGATGAGTTGTTGGCTTCTTTTGCTGTACTGGTCGATTCATCTTGCTCCATATTGGCACTGTTCTCCTTCTCAGGTTGTTTAGATTGTTCTGGTGAATTATCATCACCTTCAGTAACAGCTTTCTTCAACTGCTGTTGCTGATGACTCTTCATCATTAATACTTCACTTCTACTACTTTTATCGTCCTTGTCTTCTTTTGGCAGCAACCTTCCTGCATTTGCAACATTGAACGTTCTACTACTTGTTGCGCCACCAATCACACTTCTTACAACTTTTGATAAAGCATCACATAATCTATCCTCATGTAAGAAAGCTACCTCTCGTTTAGTTGGGTGGACATTCACATCGACATGTGGGCCTGGTAATTCAAGAGAGAGATAGATGAATGGCTTACCGCCCTTTGGTAGACTATCAGCATAAACATTCTCAACTGCACGTCTTATGGATGAAGACTCGACTAACCGGTCATTGATGAAAAGTAGGAATGCTGATGAAGATTTGGGCGCCGAATAGGATCCATTGGTTATTAGACCTGTTGCTTTGTAGGCGAATGCAAACTTTGATGTAGGTTTTGTTGCTGATTTGTCGTCGTGTACTGTACTGGTTTCATTTGACTTCACTTGGTCGTCACATGCACCCATCATCATTTCTTCCAGCAAAGAATTTGTCTTCTTTTCTTCTAAACTCTTGTCACATTCCTGGTTAGATTTTGAATCGTCAGTTGTCGCATTTTCATCTAATGAAGCACCATCTTGCTTCTGTACCATAGCTTTTAATGCTGCTAAACCCACAGCCTCAACATCACCCTCATTGGTAGTTAATGGTAATAGCTCTCGTGTTACCGCGGCTCCATAGATATGATCAATAACATCCTTTGTTGCTGCTAATTGCTCATCAGCTGTAGGTTGCTTTGTGGAATTAGCAACAGCAGTACTCATATTAGACAACCTATTCCGTTTCCTACGCTCCTGTATTCGTTTAACAGAGTTCAAACTCTGTGTATTTAAGTCGGTATGATTTCCAGCACCTCCAAATCCACTCTTCTTCTTACCACCACCGCCTCCACTGCCATTACTTCCCCGACATAGAAATCCAACACCACGCTTAGCCTCATGCACCGCATAACGCTGTACAACATTTAATATTCTATCATATTCATCACGTTCACTTCTCCGTCCTCCAGAATCTAATGCTCTTTTACGTGATGGTATGTTATAGAATAAATCTTGTACAGTTATGACTGTACCCTCACGTCCTGCTGATGGTTTAGGTTTTGAATTTGGATTCGTCTGAGTATTTGGTGCACCATCTTTATATTGCATTTTATATGCACAATTATTGTGTTGTGGTTCTTCATCAGAGCTTGATTGCTGTCGATCTTCACTAACAACGCTACTACCACGAGGTCTAACTCTACTGACAATACCAACCCTAGCAACCATACTAGCACTTGCCAATGCCTCACCTCGAAAACCAAATGTTCGTATACTTTTTAAATCATCAACATTTACTAATTTGGATGTAGCAAATCTTGTACATGCCAGTGGTAGGTTCCGTGGTGATATACCGTGTCCATTATCTGTTATAATTATTGAATCTAATCCACCACGTTGAGTTTGTACGTCAATTTGTGTACTGTTTGTATAATTGCAGTGGTTAAGATATTATAAGATTAGGTATATATGAGATTTGGTTTATGAGTGAATTGTACAGAGTTTATAATAATATGACTCTATGAAACAAACAATATACTCACCCATCTGCATCTAAACTATTTTCAATTAATTCTATAGCAAAGGGTAAGGTATTGAGTAGGGCGGTATTAGATAGGTATACATAATATTAACATAGATTATTATAGGTACACCACACATGCACCGACAAAGTTATTTTTATATCATATCGCATACGTATAAACTCACCTTTAACAACACTGACCGGACGTTGTACCACCTCACCGGCAGCAATACGATCTACTACCTCCTTGGGGAGTGGGCGTATCTTCTTTGGCTTGCGTTGTTCCATCCTATCTCCACTACCGACCTCCAACCTACTCTTTGCCTTGATTGTTGCTGCGTGCCCAAACCCCAAACAAAGACCAAATGCTAGTACTCTTAAATCTAATATTAGCGATTGAACGCCGTTATGCTGTTACTTTTTGATTGCAGATGTGTTGCTATCGCGCGGCGGCTTTGCTAACTGAACACGCCTTCAATACAGCGGTAGCATTGTATACATATTGTGGAGTATTGAGTTATTGAGCCGCAGTGGAACGTAGTGAGTAAAGTAATCTGCCAAAGTCAAGATTGCGAGTCTTTTTTCTACACCAAAACATCACAATTTTGCAATACATCACCACCATTAGTACCTTATCAATACATCTATACAAACAGTACAATATTATACTATTCATACTACAAATAATATAAACACACTCTACAAACAGTACAATATTATATTATTCATACTAAAAATAATATAATAATTATACTTTACAATGAGTGAGATTTCATCAACAATGACCACTGATATGCAACGAAATAATATGGAGTATATTCTATCCTCGGTTGATGAACATGAATTATCATTGCGAAAGAAACATAAATCTACTGTTGCAAAGATTGATGCAGAGCGTACCATACAAGAGAAGTTAATCCTACGTCGAGATTTCTATGAAAAGCTACAGAGTAATATGGTAGCAGGGAAGAAAGAGGCTAAGTCTAAACTGGAAGAAGCAGAGAAGGTAATGTCAATTGTACAACAGAAAGAAAATGATGCTGAAGAAGACTTAGAATCAACCAAAGCTACTCTGAATGAAGTGCTTGAACAGAATAAACGGGATGTACTACCCGAGTTGGAAAGATTAGAAACGTTACTGAAAGCATCCAAAGATGAGGTTGCAATATCAGCAAGAGCATACGCACAGGATGAACAACGATTAGACGGTTTGAATGCTATGAAGAAATCTATAGTCTCAGAGAGCAACGAGTTGAACACGTCTATAAAGGAACAAGAGAAGATTCTATCGGATATCCAAGCAATGCCTAATGTACATGCACAAGAATTGGCAAGGGTTCAGCAAGATGCAAGTACAATCCAACATGAAATTGATGTTGCATCTAATACAATGAAGCAAATCCAATCTCAAACTATTGAACTGCAGAAACACAAGGCAGAGTTGGATGAGCAAAAGACTATCGAGTCAAAGAAGTTACAACTGCAAGAAGAAAAACTGAATGGTAAACGTTCATGTGTAGATGGATATACTAGTCAAATTGCAGACGAAAAGGTACGTCAGCATTCATTGGCAACAGAAAGGGTTGAAACTGAACTGCATATAAAGAAGACACAGGATGAAATCAAACACAATAAAGCTTTCCTAATTGCTGGTAAGTGTATAAAATATTTTAGCAGTTGATTCATGGCGGTATGAAGTTTAAAAGAGTTGAACTCACTTAATCATCTTCTTTCAGAGAACCGGCAATTGAATGTTGCAAAGAATAACCTCGTAAAGAAGCAACAAGCAACCGTGAAAGTCAAATCATCTATACCATTGATGAAATCAAAGCTAAAAGAGTTGCAAAGCACCAAATCAATGATTGAGGCAGAGAAACATAAGCATGAGCATACCTTGACCTCTATGAAGGAGAAAGTCGATGATATCCTGCAAAATTTGGAAGATGAAGAGTATGAATCTAACGATACTCTTGAACAACTCGACGAGTCTACCAAGGCTGTGGCTGAGAAGGAATGTGAAATTGAAAAAGCTCGTGTTGAGGAGAAGAAACTCATGACATTACTATCATTGACGAAGGAGAAGCGTGCCTTTACACGTCGTAGGATTGAAAGCATAGAGCAACTAAAGAGTGATGTTGACATGGAGATTCACATCTCAGAAATGCAGAAGCTTGACTTGTCCAAGAAGATTCGAGATACTAACAAGAAGACAAAAGATTTCGAATGTCTCGCCGAGATGATTAATGAAGAAAAGGTTGAATGTATCAAATTGATTGGTGAGACGAAGAAGGCATTAGATCAAATGAAAGTAAAGCACGAGTCTTTGCAGCAAGAGCTTGTGGAGTGTAATGAGGAGAGGAATGAGAAAATGAAGACTCTTCATGAAGAATCTACTGCTCGAGTTGGAGCCCAACAAAAGCGAGCAAACAAACGCACTGAGAAGAACGAGAGCTGGTCAATCTATCAAAGGGCACTGGAAGACGTCGAGAGACAAGAGGCACAGATTGATAAGCTGAAGGCTTCTCTTAGTAGAACTAAGCGAGAGGTAGAAAGAGCACGCTCTCAGACTGAGCAACTACTTGCCGCGAAAAATTCAATGACCGAACAACTGGAAGTTAAAAAGTCATCACTAATTGATTTGGCTGAGTGTTCTTTAACATACAATGCAACGCTAAAGAAAGCAGAGCTTGACAATCAACAGAAAGAAGAAGAGATACACATGGTTGAGTTTAAGGTGAGTTGAAGAGTATTAAGTTATTTCTCTTGTAAAATACCCATGCATCTAAACTTAACGTTTAATGCAACTCTCTCATCTATCAGAATAAGGATATACAGCACAGTATTGACTTGTTAAAGAAGGATCTCGAAAGTCCAAAAGACATTGAAGATAAGATTGAATCTACCAAGACTGCTCTAGAGAATCAGATCCTAGAAACACAACGGCTATGCCAAGAGCTGGAAAGTCCCAACCAAGCTAGATTGAGACATTACGACGGTGAAGATCCATCAGAGGAGGAGCTTATTGCCAAGTTATCAACTTTGGAGCGTCTTGTACATAACAAGAAGGAGATACTACTTACTAAGAGTATTCAGATGCAAGAGTTATCCCTCCGTATACAACAAGCACAGCAGTCAAGGAATGATTGGTTGAGCTCAACTCAAACTATTCTAAATGATATCAACGAATATCAAGGTCGTCTTCAAGAGAAACAGCGTATTTACACTGCACAACAGAGTGAGCTTCAAATGTACAATGAGATTATATCATCAAGCAAGACGAGAATTGTTGAACTCGAACATGACTTATCACTTCGGAATGAGTTGGCAGTGACCACCAATCAAGTGAAGAAGAGTACGAATAATGAGAACGAGGAGAGAGATGAACAAGAGGTTGAGCAAAGCAATTCGGCTAAGCCTAGTTCAACCATGTTGCGCCCAACCGCCTATTTGCCATTGGATGAGAATGAGAATACTCTGAACATCCCAAGGCCGGTAAGTCGAACTGAAGATATTTATCGTTATCTATTCATATATTTGATGCCGCTGACTTCTTTCTCTTTTCTGTAGTACGGCGCAAGAGCACCCTTCAAGCCGAGTAAATCGGTATCATCGATCGGATCTGCAGAGTTATATCGACTCAAAGAGAAGGTGAACACATGATTCTTATCGCGTACAATTATATTGAAAAGGGTATGTGCATATAGAGGGATTTAGAAATTATGGGAGCCTCTTTAGCGCGGTCTGTTCATAGACCGACGTGATACATATCCGTTCATAAATACAGACATACCAATAGTAACATAGTAGACAACCTATTCATAGTAGATAATCATATCATTTTTATTTTATTACCAACGGCCGTTGGTACATCAAATTTAAATTGGTGTATCAGATTATCAGAGAGAATCACAATCTAATATCTATCATAATCATCGCAAGCACTCACATGAAGCATGAAGAAGGCTAGTCCAAATACTTACTTTAAGAAACGAGTTGGCGAATATGAACTAAGTGAAGTGTTAGGTGAGGGTTCATTCGCAACTGTAAGGAGAGCTAGACATGTGAAGTCAGGTCAAGAGTTCGCCGTCAAGTGTCTTGATAAGTCACAGGTTGAAAAGCAACACATGGAAAGTCCACGTTTGTATTGTTTACCGTGTGAATGCTGCATGTGTTCAATATAAAGTCTCGACGAGTTGATGTACTGACATATGTCATTCTACCTCTCTTTCACTTCATAACCATTGATAATGCGCATCTTCCAGGCAAAGCAACTTAAGAGAGAGATCGCTATAATGCGTATCATTAAACACCCTCGAGTAGTACAATTCTACGAATGTTTGGCTAGTAAAACTAAGATATATTTAGTTTTAGAACTTGTGACAGGTGGGGAGTTGTTTGATCTTCTCGTGAAAGAGAGAGGCTTTGGAGAAACCAAGGCTAGGGTCTTCTTCAAGCAACTCGTTGAGGGTGTATCTTGTTGCCATTCACAAGGAATCTGTCATCGAGATCTTAAGGTAAGCATCAGTAAAGTTTAGTATGTTTCAGTGTATTGATATGTCTCACCGACATTCATACTTATATCTTCTTCTATCAGCCTGAAAATCTACTCCTTGATGAGAATGGCTTTGTAAAGATTACTGATTTTGGTCTCTCAGCACTTCATAACACTACCGTAGACGAGGCTACTCTGACATCTTCCAAACTGTTACATACTAGTGAGTTTTGTTAATTGCGATGCTGTTGAAAGATTTGTATTGTATGATATCTCACTTCATCCCTTAATCTTATTCATAGCATGTGGTTCACCAAACTATGTGTCACCTGAGGTACTTGATAGTGACGGATATGATGGGAGGAAGTCTGACATTTGGACACTAGGAGTGATATTGTATGTCCTGGCAACTGGGCGCCTTCCTTTCGATGCAAAGAATACCAAAGATCTATTTGATTCGATCCAAAGGGCATCATTTAAATTTCCATCAGATGTAAGCCCAAGCTTTAAAGACTTGGTCTCGAGAATTCTAGTAGCAAATCCTAGAGAGAGACTAAGTTTATCTCAGATCGAAGAGCATCCATGGTATCAATCGAGCTCAGTCAAGAAGTAAACTAATCTCCTCAATAAACAAAAGCTACGCCTTATTCACTGCATTAAGGGCTCTTGTGTAGAAGTCATGATGACTATAAATCTCTTCGTCTCTCACTGCATTCTTTCGTTGTGGTGTAGCTTCTACCACCTTGGGATTTCTTCTCTGTTTGAATTTAGATTTCAACTTTTGTTTCCTTGTCTCTTCGGCTTCTTTATCAAAGGTGCTCCCCAAGAACGATTTGGCATCATCGAGGAAGAAGGAAGCACTAACTTGTGTTCCTCCACCATAGTATAGTTTACGATTCTCGGCTGCCATGAGCTGTGACTTCGTTTCCATCTCAGCTAGCTTGTTCTTCAACTCATCAATCTCTCTTTGTTTATCGAATTGCATCTGTTCGGCTTGTTGTTTGGCTAATAGCGTCTCTCTCACGGCAACTTCAGCTGATAGTTCTGCTCGTTTCGCCCGTTGAACAAGTTCCCCTCTATCTTCACTGTCTTGACTTGCATATGAGTTGTCTTCGTCAAAGTCATCACATTCAGATTGTACAGACGAAGAGATACTTTCACCGCCAACATCATCCTCGTCTTCAATCTGCACGAGTAGAGACTCGATTGTTTCCACAAGCTTCTCCATTCTATTCCTGACAAGAGCAAAAGCCTTATCTGCCAATACAAGCTTGACGGATAGTCTCTTGACCTCTATGGTAGCATCACGAAACAGTTGTTCGGCCTCTAATACAATATTCTCATCGCCGTCTAGATCAATCTCTTCTTGCATTAACTCCTCAGCTTCTATAGAATGTAACATTGCAACCTTTAACTCTCTTCGTAGTTGTGTACAATTCTCACTCGTCAGTCTTAGTAGTATACTCTGACAATCTCCAATAGTGAACATTTCAAACCCTGACATCGTACCAGCTCCAAGTGATTGACATCTCATCTGTTGAAAGTCGGTATCATCAAGCCACTTTACCTCCTCAAGCCAATATTGAGGAACATTGGAATCATAATATGACATGCCAGGCCGTCTAATGCGATAAATTGGCCTCTTAACAAAGTGTGCCTTGGCCGATCGACGTGTGAGTAAATGTGCGGTGGTAACATCCTTCGGTGTTGCCCCATCACGCCATGCCTTACTAACAATTACGGCATCACGAACTCTTGATGCTGCTTGGAAGTATGGTGTTAATACTATATCATCTACTACATTCGTACCACCTCGTCGTTCCAAGCCTCGATCTATATCAGTCTCCATAATACGACTTCTCATTTCAAATAGAGCGAATGCCTTCTTTGTATCTACCAAGTTCTCAAAGTCATATAACATTGATTCTTCGGAACTGCTAAATTCCATCTGACTTGTACATAGTTTTCTAAATGCCCTGACCATCTTTCGGACCATTTCAGGTTGGACATAATAGATTGACAGATCTGGCAAGCTCTCAAAATCTTCGTCTTCTCCCTCCATATCATGGCGAAGATGATGAGAAGAGACGCCGGCCGATCCCCGAGTGACTGCAGATATATCAAGCGATGGGTCCAAAAAGCTGTTACTCTGTGCCCTCGAGTTGTGTTGAGGCTTCGAGGTTGTGAAAGGATTATACTGTGTAGAAAAGTTCACCTGCTCTTCATCTTCAAAGTTATATGAAGCATGTTGTTGTATAGCCTGTGGGGCATCTTGTGATCGTTCCCATAATGAATACTGCTCTTCTGATAGACCAAATGGCTCCTCTTGTACTACACCATCAAAGACATCTGATTCAGATTCAATATTTGATGATACTATTGAACCCAGAGAAGTTTGTCTACTACTACTATTCCTTCGTTGTTGTCGTGGCATGGAGGGCAGTGTCAATCCCATATTAGCATGCCGTCGAACATCGGCAGTAGAAAAGATGTTTGTACTAGCCTCACTTTCCAAGTCATCCATTAGATTTGGTACATCCTTCGTCTTATCAATAAAACCGCGATAGCCACGTAACATTAAATTACCACCTTCTCGGGGTGGTGCACTTTGACTATCTTTATATCGGAGTGCTTCCTCTGATAATGTTTGTGGTTGATTTCTTTGTTGCTGTTGTGATGAATATGAATTGTTGTTGTTGTATGCAGTGTCATGTGGTGGATCGGTATCAAACGATACCTCCTCTTGAAATATTTTAGGACTTGGCAATCGTCGTCCAGAGGCGCGGACACGATGTTCACTACCAGTTAAGTCAATACCTTGCAATTTGGCATCTTGTTCTATTGCATTTGTAGTTTGTGATGATGATTGAAATCTACCTCTTGTTGTTTGACTATTCATTGAAGTAGTATTGGTTGTTTGTCTCTGAGATGTATTGTTCCTCATTTGTAAAGCAGCATCCAACTGTACATCAGCTGCACTCTTATTGTTATTATCAAATCGATTTTCATATGCCTCATCTAAATCAATCGGACCACTCCTTCTCTCATTTTCAACATTGGTATTATTGTATGCACCATCTAAATCAATTGGCCCATGAGAAGAAGGCATGTTATCACCATTTAGCCAAGTTTCCTTCTGTTGCTGTTGAACTTCATTATCACGATAATTCTGTACAGGATACTCATCGCGTCTTTGATTCATATTCATCAGAGGTGAACTAGTACTGTCATTCTCACTCTCACTATAACTACGTTCCATTGCATACATTCTACCTCTTTTGTCAATCGTGCCCGGCCATCCTGTTGGATTGTAGTTAGATGACTCGCCTGTATATTCTGAGACACTTGATTGTGTATTTGATCTTGACGGTGATATTGACAGTGGCTGTTGTGATTGCATTTGCTGTTGTTGTTGTTGATGTTGATGTTGTTGATGATTGTGGTGTTGAGGTGGATTGAAATTTGTTGAATTTGGATTATGATTCGATTGTATATATGGACCTTCTCCTGTTGTAGAGTAAGTTGATTGTGACTGTGTTGAAGAGTTTGTAACACTCCCTCCTTGATTTCTTTGAGTTTGTTGCAACTGTTGCCTAGTGGTATTTGTTATAATTGGTGATTGAAACTGCACACCGGCAACAGTCTGTTTAATATAATGCAATCCACCTCCAACACTACCTATACTCTTCTTCTCTTCACTCCTTGCTCTATTCTCCCAACCACTTGCTCTACTCTTTACAGTACTATTTGCTGCAATTCTCTTCTCCTCACTTGATAATGGTATTGACGATGCTGAACTATTCTTCTTGGCTAATTCCTTTTCATGTTTTAATGAAAACATTGATACCAATTTATTTACTGTTGATCTAGGTTTTGTGTTTGTTGATTGTGATGGATGTGACAATTGTTTGTGGGAGGTATTAATTGGAGATGGTGTGCCAAATGATTTAGACAGACTTTGATTTTGTAGACTTGCAGGAGTGTTGGTAAGGTTACTATAATTCAATGCTCTCAATTGTGCAGCATTTAACTGTGATGTCTGTTGATGTTGTGCTACCGATTCGGCTATGTTGTCTAATATTGATCTATTATTACCATTGCCTAAATCTCGCGAGGGAATGGATATACTGTTATTATTTCTACCACTACCATCATATCGATTATGATTATTGTTTACTGAACTTTCGTATGATTCAAATATAATACTTCCCCTTCCATTATTATTGTTATTATTGGTAGTACTGCTAACATTCATATTAGCACTACTGCTACCTCGTGTACTAAAACTAGTACTATTATTAGAAGGTGGTGGCGTACTGCCTGTAGAGCTTCGGGATAATGCACGTCGGAATATTTGTTGATCTCGTGATCCGCTTGATTTTAATGATAAGTTATGTTCAATTTGTTGAGGTGATGATGAATTGTGGTGGTGCTTGTTCATATTGTGTAATGTTGGTCGTTGCACTTTATTATTTAACATTGGCTGTTCATAATTATCTTCAGTTGGCCAGTCCAATGCTGCCGATGATGATTCCATTGCGTTGTTATTATTGTTGTAACTAATATTATTGTTCCAACTATTCATGATTGAAAGTATGATTCAATAATTTATAATACTATTACTCAGTCTTGTAAACGACAACACAGTGTATCGAAGAGATTTTCAAAATGTTGTTGGTATGCTCATATCTTGTGCTCTCGTATCTCGTGGTTTTACTATATGATCAACCTCCCTTATATAGACTTACTGTTTATTCAGTGGGAGGTCTATTACCCAGTACAGCGGCGCAATAATAGGTAGAGACATTGAACACCAGTATGATTGAGGTTAAATTTTCATGAATCGTAGTACTGTATTTATTTTGAGCTTACGGTACGTGAGCCTACTCCTGACAGAGATAGAAGACCCATAATAGTAATGATTTTGAGGAATCAAAGACCACACATGAGTAGTAGTACTCTTCCATGCCACATTTGAACCTGATGACAAAGAGTTCTGGTCTTTCTTCTACTGCTGTGATAAGATTTGCCTCTAGGCTGCAGTAGTACCTTAGACACAAACAAAAATATATATAAATATAACACACTGATTGCATCTATCCATTATGCTACTTGCAGTCAACCCTATGTTATACAATCCATATGAATGAAAAGTCTAATATATTGCCGCCTATAGTATGTCGATAACTCACATCTCAAGCTTGATTTAAGAATAGATTACTTAACTACTTGGCAACAAAAGTAATTATCTTTAAGGGGGTCTTGAGATATGCTTCGATAGCTCAGTTGGGAGAGCGCAAGACTGAAGATCTTGAGGCCCCGTGTTCGATTCACGGTCGAAGCATCTTTTTGCTTATTAGATCATGTGATGTTGTTGAGATATGCTTTGACGGCGTGTGGCCTCGCACCCTTTTATTCTGCAATGTAATGCGTAGATGAATGATAAGTTTTAGTTATGATGTTTGAAAGTACTGCGCTTTGACTGAAGATCTTGAGGCCTGAGGCCCTGTGTTATCTGAATCGGTCAAAGAAAGCCTTTTGCTTTATTGACATGTGGTGTTGATCTAGATGCGATAGTGGCCTCCTACGGTCGGCATCCATGTAGTAACCTCGTGTAATCTCTTTGCCCATCTCTTCTCAGAGATGTGGTAAAGGATACCAAAATGAAAAATGGTATCCTTCCAAATTAGGATACCGGCCTAGGTATCCTGGTCTTGGGGCTCAATTCATTTTTTCATTGCTCTCTTGCACTACAACTCTACGACAATTGCATGATATGTTGCCGCCACAGCAGCGCGGATGAGGGTGTCTACCATTGCAATACCATCACATATCGTCTCAATAGGTCTATAACTATTAATGTTGCAAAGGCCTACAATTAATCATCTTTTATTAGTAGCAACTGCCATCTACTACTAACGGTCAACATGGGTAGTCAATGGGTATAATTATACACAATAATATGCTGCCATACATTCAACAACGGCTGGTGATGTATATAAATAATATAGGCTTCGACATCATGCTATACAGACGTTATTAATCGCGCTAGTTTGGATAAATACATAACAGATTAATTAATGTCGTTGGTGTGTTATTATCATAACAGGGGGGTGGTAACAATTAATATCCCTGGTTATAATACACTGGAGAGTTTAGAATTGATTGATAGTGATTAAATATCAACAACAAGAAGAGATTTAGACTGTTGCAATGGTTATTATTGGTTATGAAATATATAGGTAGCTTTGGTAGTGATAATGTTAGTGCACTTTGTAATACCTAGTTTGGAGGTGGTGGCGGTAAGGGTTAGATGGAATCAATTGAGTATAATCATTGGTATTATTAATATGGTGTTATTTGTGGGTATTTTATATTATTGTTATTGGGATGTGGAGTTATTTGATGGTTATTTAGTTTGATAGTAGTACCTAGTGGCAGTGGACAAAGTGGGGTGCTACACCACAATACAAACTTTACAATACAAAATAATGAAAAGAGGTACTACCATTAATCAAATATTAATATATTGGTGATTAGTATGGATGTATTTGTGGATTATAGAGGTGGAGGAGTGGTGTATATAGTGCTAATGAGGAATGTTGGGTGGTAGAGACATAGTGTGGGGAATGTACAATATCACACAGCAATTAACATGTTTATGTACGAGAATGAATAGTTTCTATGGGTTGGGTTCATCTAAAAACGATTAGACTGCTCTGAGACTGTATATGGACCGGATCTATTGACACCTATTCAACAATATCCAACAACAAATGGGAAAAACTTACATTTTGTGTAGTATAGAGTTGGGGTGAGATTGACGGCCTTATATTAGTATAAGTTGATTGGAATGCATATCTATGCTTTAGATTAGGATAATTGTATAGTTTATGTACCTTTATTCACCTTATTTGATGCGTTAACGTCTACATACTATCACTATCTACACTGTGTATCATCACCTTAAAAAAGGATACCAAAATGAATTGAGCCCCAAAATACCCCTTATCTGTTCACGGAAAAGCCTCAATCTTTCCCCACTTTTCGGATTGTCATTGACTTGGGCGGGCGTAGCACCTCAATTACAAAGTCCACTTCTCTCTTATCAATAAGATATTCAGCTTATCTATCGGTAATAATATCGTTGTCACCTTTGTTGCTTGTCATAATTTGCAACAGAAATAAAGATCCAAAGATACTGCCTACCTACCACACAAAAAGATATGATGTTACCCTACAAAATATTACTAGGTTATATTCTTCTACTTGGCAATGGTTCTTCTGTTGTAGAATCGTTTTCAGCACCCATCATCAGACATACTTCTTCTACATTACCATCATCGTCAAGTACATCACTTTATGGAGTTAGATCAACAGCTCGTCGAGTCAGAGATTCAATACTATCACGAGATCGTACTGATAAAGATTTAAAAGATGGTATTGCCTTCTTCTACGATCGATCATCCAAGTTATGGGAGGATGTATGGGGTGAGCATATGCATCACGGATACTATGTTCCTGAAGATAGAACTGATCATGTTCAAGCGCAAATCGATTTAATTGATGAGGTATTGAAATGGGGTGGTGTTAATGATGGCAAGTTGCCCAAAAAAGTGGTTGATGTTGGATGTGGTATTGGCGGTAGTTCTCGTCACATCGTTAACAAATATCCTGGTTGTACTGCTCAGGGTATTACTCTTTCTCCGTATCAAGCTAAGCGTGGAAATGAATTGGCAAAGGAACAAGGTTTAGAGGATAGAGCTTCTTTTCAAGTTGCCGATGCATTGAATATGCCATTTGAAGACAATACCTTTGATCTAGGTGAGTGGAGTGTATGCTTCACATGATATGATGTTTACTTTTTGTATGGAATAACTTATCATTATGTTGTTGGTATCAATGATGAATAGCTTGGTCATTGGAAAGTGGAGAGCACATGCCAGACAAGGCAAAGTTTGTCAGTGAATTAATGAGAGTAGTAGCACCCGGTGGACGAATTTTGATAGTAACATGGTGTCATCGTGATCTAGAGCCTGGCGAACCAAGTTTATCAAAGAAGGAAGAGAAGATTCTTGCCAAGATTAATAGAGCATACTATCTACCTAAGTGGTGCAGTGTAGATGATTATGTTAAACTATTGGAGAAGGAAGGAGGAGTAGATATCAAACGCGAGGATTGGTCTTACATCATTGCGCCCTTTTGGAAAGCTGTGATAAAATCATCACTAAACTTGAAGAGTGTTGTTGGGCTACTAAAGAGTGGCTTTTCAACAATCTTTTCTCATGCTTCGTGGTTTTGATACTGGAGTTATTAAGTTTGGTCTTATCACATGTACAAAGAAAGAGGATAGTTCAACAAGTAGTGACAAAGAATTGCAACTCGGGCGTACAGCAGAAGGTGGAACTGTTGTTCTTTAAAAGTATAAAGAATGTACAGAACGACCGACTTATTTATCAATAAACAATTCTTATCAGTTTAATACAATATGAACAAACAACTACCAAAGTGCATAACGAGGAGCTTATTCATTCATTCCCCATACCAGTACATATGCATGCACCAACTAGTCTTCTCATAACAGTTCAATATCTAGTGTGTCATACTAACCATAGCCTCTCTTTCTCGACGTCCAACTCGTTTGGCATCTCCCATTTTCCTCTTTCCCTCATCGATAATATTTGGTCCAAATTCCTTTACCCAACCAAGAGTTGCAGAGGGGATGAAATCAGTAAATGGCAATAATTCTTCCATAAGAGCAATGTACTTGAGATTGGGCATAACTCCATCATACAAAGCACCAACTAAGATCATAGAAATAGGTGCCCAAGTCAAATCAAACCCTTCTCCGGCAATTGGGATCAAGTAGGATGCTGATCCAATCAGATCAATAGTTAATGAAACAATCAACTTGCCAATCATATCTGTTGGCAGCACTGCCTCGGCCAGAGCTTGAGGAGATGGACGTGGCCCAACATCATAAATGATTCGTTGTCCAGTCTTTGTCATTAGGAATGTCTGATAGGTAGGTTCGGTAACATGTTGTATACGAGTCCGTCCATCTCGTGTTGAGAAGTATACACCTGAACCTACTGCGCCTAGTGCTAATGCCACAGTCAATACGATGAGTACAATGGGTAAGAAGAATGGGATACCAATAATCAATACACCCCCAAGAATAGGTAATGCAGCCACTGCAACTGTAGCCAATGGCACAGCAGGAACTAGCAACAACTTGGTAGCCGGGAAGTTCTTTGGAATATCTCTTGCCAATCCTGTCGCTGTCCCGACGGTAGTATCCGAAACAATATCGACAGCACCAAACCATGAGTTTGCAAGGTTTATAATTGCTGAAATCTCAGGACGGTAAGGACCTTCCAAACATAATTTCAAACGTAATGTAGGTCCCTGATCACTTAATGAAGATGAACTATTGTTAGAAGCCATGTTACCCTGCCGTCCTTTCGAGGTACTACTTCCAGTTTCGGTATCAAGATTGAGTATTAACCATTGAGTATCATTCACACGCAATGTACGATGAATAGTACATGTGGATGTTAAATTCTTAGCAGGATTGGCATATTTCAATGTAAATGTTACTGTTGATTCGAATAGTGTAGATAGTGGTGCAGTTAATACTAATTGATTGGCAATATCGTTTGACTTAGGAGAACCGGCACCGCCAAACTTGAATGAGTTTGCATGATCACGATGTTTCGCGGCAGGTGGTCCAGTGCTAATTTCATTATATCCACCACGGCCATTACCTTCGGTGTAGGACATTGTTACTGCCGTGGGTACCTCATCGTCAGGTAGATCGTAGGCAGATAGGATTGTTGCTACCAACTTTCCATTACCTGTTGGTGCATTTAGGATAGCCTTTGCAACTTTTGTAGTCGCCATGAGGGGATCCATTGAGGAAGAGGAGGATGTTGATACATTGGGTGCCATTATTGTTTGTCGTGTTTGTTATTTGTTAATCTTTTGCAAAGATACTTTATGCAAATAAGTGTTTTGTGTACTTTTTATACTAGAAATTTTATGATCCAAACACTGTAATTGAACGAGTCAACATATGTCCTCCCTATAATTTGTAAGTATATTGTTACGACGATTATAGGCTGATAATGGTCTTCAGTAGCCTTCAATTCATCCAACTCAATTTAAATGTCGAGGTGGCATCCGTTCAGTCGCTAAAGATATATTTTATTCGTTAGTTAGCATTTTTAAAGTTTTTGCATGCAGTTTTTGTTTACTACCGCCGTATGTGGTTGACATTTGATATGACTGCTATTTGGTTAGGCCTTTATATTATTACTTTCCATAATAAATGGGCTGGTTAGTAGTTGACCTATATGGTACTCGAGATTAGTGTTCATAACATCCACACATTATGACAAACTTTCTATTTGTCGGGCTCCTGCTAATTGCAACTCGAACAATTAATGCAATTATTGCAGAGGACGGGGCATGTCAAATACTCAATTACTTTTCATATTCGAAATCGGATAGACCTTCACCATTTACAAATATATTTACCCCCGAGACTTTGCCTCAAGTTGCATACTCATTGTGTAAGTTTTGTTATGATATAAGTTGACACATGATATGTGCACTTTTGTATACTTACTTATACATCCTGTTCTTTTAGTGGCTGCATCCGAGCTTGCTCGTCGACATTTCAATGATCGTGATTCATCGGTGGTACCCGAAATGGATGGTAAGTTCTAATTGATATTACAGTATATCCATACTTAAATACTTACTATTGTATGCTTTACTATTGTATCATACCATCCCATTCTACCTATCTATTTAGATCTGACGAGGAACTGCTCAGTCTACATCCCCGAACAACGACTTGTCGATGGTGAATTATCAAAGGAAGTTACAATGAAGAGCATAGTAGCAGAGTTGAAAGAAGTGAATCCGTGTGCAGTAATTGGTACGCTACCCTCTATCATCAACGATGCTCTGAAGGAAGTTACAAATGCAATTGAAGTACCTCATGTACTTACTGGCAAGTTCATCAGCATTTGTCATCTCCAAGACATTCCAAGAATATAATATCTCCCATCATATCACCTAAGAATGTTGCTGATATAGTTCTTGAATACTTGAGTGGTACTCTTAATAGCAAGGGTGTTGCTATAATACACGAGAATCCTGACTTGTCGGCTGATTTGGCTGAAGAGTTTGTCAACTATGGTCCAAAATATGGAATGCAAAACTATGCATTCAAGCGGTGGTCACATGATACAACTGAAGATCTAGACAATATCATTCTCGACATAAAGCAATACGGTCTGAAGACAATTTTCCTCAACATCTTATCAAAAGAGAAAACTATACCGTTAGCTGAATCATTGGAACGGCATGGGATGTTGGACAAAGATTCTGGATATCTCTACATTGTCTCCACAAACTATATAAAGCTTGACTCTTTAGATGAACTATACGGAGAAACATCAGTTGACTCGGTGTGGGATAAGTTACTATCAAATTCCTTGGTATTTGATGAGCATATGGATAACTTTAGGGCTTCAGAAGATGATGATAGATTTCTACAAGCTTGGAGGAAACAGAATGCAACCTTTGTTGAGCATCTGAATTCTATACATCCAGTACAATCATCGGATAGTGCTTACTATTACAAACCAAGCAAGGATGACTACTTCCAAACAAACAATCCTAGTTATAGAGCTTCGTTTCCATATGATGCCGTAATGTCGATTGGTTTGGGAGCTTGCCAAGCTCAACTCAAGTCAGCTAGTAAAGAGACAATAGTAAAGATTGGAGATGAGAGGAGACTTCAACCGCCGCCGCCAGGTGTATCGAATAACAAGGTACATTCCGCTATGGTTGATTTGGATTTTAATGGAGCTACTGACCAATATGATATCCCCGGTTCTCGAACAAAAGCTTCGGCAACAGTTGGTATCTACAACATTCTACCCGTTCCTAGTAGTACTATCAATACCATAGTGGATGGAGAACCGACACATCACTCATATGATGCTGTTCTCACTAATGTTTACAAAAGTAAGACTGGCTGGAGTAATGTGCCTGATGCAAACTTTATATATAAAGATGAGACTACAAATCCTCCTCCATTGGAACGAGAAGTACAAGAACAAAACTACCTATCATCATGGGTGCGGGCTCTTGGATTTAGCTTCATGAGTCTCACATGGCTGATGAGTATTCTTTGTAGTATAGGGATATGCATATATCGAAAGTCCAATGCAGTGAGAGGAGGTCAGCCTTTCTTTCTCCAACTCATCTGTTCTTCGTCAATCATTATGGGTGCGTCTATTCTCACTCTTTCGTTCGATGAAGGCTCAGGCTGGTCTACTAGCTCACTCAGTGTTACTTGTTCGTTGACTCCGTGGTTCTTTATTATTGGTCAGATACTATTAGTCTCTTGTATGTGGTCTAAATTATGGAGAGTCAACAAGGTCATGCAATTTAGAAGACAAAAGGTTACTCTTTGTTATTCTTATTATTGCATTGGTAATACTGATCTCTTGGAGTATTGTGGATCCTTGGGTTTGGGAGCGAATCAAAACTCAGGATTATCCTCTTGAGACATATGGAGGTTGCACATGTGATAACTTCTGGGCCTGGTTTGGGCCGCTCATCTCGTTGGTTGTCTTCTCTTCTCTCATGGTCTTATACTATGCATATAAGTCGCTGGATATATCCGAAGAGCTAGGCGATAGTAGATCAATCTTCTTCACTATGTTTACACAACTCGAGGCTTGGGCAATTGGTATACCAATACTAATTGCAGTAAGTGGCTCATCGGCTGATATTTGGCTCGGGTCGTTTTGATCTTTGTCTTTGCCTTTTCGCCATTGGTCATCTTGATTTGTCCTAAGATATACCAAGCAGTATGCCCAAACCAAAAGACAAAGAGAGGTAATGTTAGCACAAGTGGACGATCGGGACTCGTTGTTCATACTTCTGGGTTGTCAGCTCCCGTTCCAATAGTAAGCGGCACCAATGTTGCAAGTAGTAGTACCAACCACGTTAGTAGTACCAAACGCTCAAGTGACCTTGCTGGAAGTGCTGCTGAAGAACATGAACATCCAACAACAACGAATGGAGATGAACATGGTGAAGATGACAAAGTCTGAATAGCAGATGGGTAGGTTGTGATTTAGCAATGAACTTAGGTTGTGATTTAAAAATTAAGTGTATAGTTTAGGTTAGAAGTACACTTGATAGAGTAGTCAAAGTAGCCAATATCAAACGTAATAGTACACTTACAATTCTCTATGAACAGATGAATGCCTTGACATAACACACGGGCAACTGATTAGTACCTTGATGGGGCGTTTTTACTAAGGATACCGCTAGCGATCCTAGAATTTACAGTGTAGTATCCTTTTTTAGTAGTTCAATGTATGTAGTTGTTGCAACTCTATTGAGGTTTTATAACAGATTAATACTCACACTATAATAGTATGTCAGCATTATCACAGGTACAACGATCCAAAGGTGATACCTTTCTACAAGAAGGTGAAAACACATTAAAAAAGTCAACTTGGTTTGCATCCTCAACAGAACGAAAGTATGAAGATGCTGCCGAATCATTTACAAAGGCAGCCAACGCCTATAAGGTTGGTGGATTTCATGATGAGGCAGGCAATGCCTACCAACGCGCAGCGGAATTATATAAAGATAAATTAAAAAGTTTAGGAGAGGCTAGTAAATGTTTATCAGATGCTGGTGCCTGTTTGAAAAAGTCGAATCCAACTGAGGCTGTTGGGTGTTATAGATCAGCCGTCACTCTTCTATGTGATGCAGGACGGTTAAATCAGGCAGCTAAATTATCAAAAGAAATTGCAGAAATATTTGAGAATGATGGTGCCGCATCTAACGATGGTAGTGGTGGAGATGCGGTAACAGCGGCCATTGCATCATATCATCAAGCTGCTGAATTATTTGAAATGGAACAGGCCAAATCACAGGCATCGAATTGTTTACAAAAGGTTGCAGAATTAAGTTCGGGAGCATTAGACCCACCAGAGTTATTACGAGCTGCAGAAATTTATGAATCGTTGGGTAGACAATGTCTTGAATCCAATTTGTTAAAGTATAATGCAAAGACACACTTTTTAAATGGTATCATGTGTCATCTTGCCAATGGGGATTCAATTGGTGCATCACAGGCATTAGGACGGTTTGATAGTTTAGATTATACATTCGTCGATTCTCGAGAAGGTAAATTTGCAAAACAATTAGTGGAATGTGTCGAACAATTTGATCCGGAGGGATTTGCTACGGTATGTTTTGAATATGATCGTATTTCAAAGTTGGATCCATGGAAAACAAGTATGTTGGTAAAGATTAAAAGGTCGATTGATGATAGTACTGGCGATGGTGGAGGAGACGATGACGATCTTGATCTGACCTAATAATAGAATGGGGTGATTGATTGTGTGTTAATTGGTTTTGAAAAGGGTGTCTACTCTTTGTGATATAAGGGAATGTACAAGATAGAAGAGCTACTTTGGTTAAGAAGAGTTACTTACTAATAAACCTACAGAAAAGAAAAGGTAGTACGATATCACCATTCTATTGTTTAAGCTAGCATTCTTCACTCTCTCTCTATTGTTACTCAAGTGAAATAGCGGAAATAGAACTCTTGAATCTTGACTTGTTTGAATCACTATTCTTATCCAACCGAGTATTGAATGAGATATAAACAACGGCCTTCTTCTCTTCATCATAGATACGTTGAACACGAAGCTCTTTAAATAAAAGTGATCTACTTTCTTTGAAAACTGGTTCTCCTTTCTCAGATTTATCTATGTTATCTGCAATTTCAATCGGTCCTGTCCTTACTGCTGTAACACTAGCATAACTGGGTTCTGTGAAGAAATCTTTTTGTACCCGTTCTGTTAATGGTCGCTCAAAGTTGGAGACATATAAAGTTACTCCTTTGAATATAAAGCAAATAAGATGTCTTTTTAGAAGATTTCAGAGTAAGAAGCACATTATGTGCACACATACACATGACAATAGAACTTCTTTCTTCTTTCCCTAACACATACCTTTCACTTTAGGGTCGTCGAAACTGTCTACCACTAAAGTATCTTTAAACACCAGACCACTGCCTGATATTTTACCAATTCTACGAGCATCTTCGGCATTTACAATAGCAGGTTGTTGTATAGCTGATGTAATTGCAGCGGTACCAACTAAGAATTTTGATAATGCACTTCGTCGTGATACTTGCTCATCTCTGTTGTTGTTGTTGAATAATTTCGTAGAATGTCGAACAGTGGTACTTCCCGTATTAAATGCAGTGCCACTGACGGCAAGACAGGCATAAAGAATAGCTTTTAGCATCATAGGTTAATATCGATACGCTCACTCTCAACTTTGCAAATTTATTGCAAAATGAGTAAGTCGTACTTGGTGATCTTAATACTAAACGATTGTACCATTAGTACGATTTCATGTGTTTTTTTATTTGGTTAGGTGGGTGTGAAGAAGATGTTGTTGAAGGCGTGCTGATTATTATATGATTATGTATTATCGTTATTAGTAAATAGAGCATAGTTAAGATCAGTCATGAAGTTTGTCGCCCTAGTCTCCGGCGGTAAAGACAGTATCTACTCGACATTACTTGCAATACAAAATGGACATGAATTGGTATGTTGTGCACATCTCGCTCCATCTCAACAACATAACCTTGAGGAGGAATCATATATGTATCAAACTGCTGGATCGGAAAGTGTAAGATTGCAGGTTGAGGAATGTATAGGTGTGCCCTTCTATGTTCGAACGATTAGTGGTCGGAGTAAGAATACTTCTTTGGTATATGATTCTAATGATGGTGATGATAATGTTGATGGCAGTGTATCAGATGAAGTTGAAGATCTATATCTCCTACTGAAACAGATACAAAGTGATCATCCAGATATAACAGCGGTATCATCTGGTGCAATACTATCAACCTATCAACGAACACGGATTGAAAATGTCTGTTCTCGATTAAACCTCACATCACTATCCTACCTATGGAGAATGACATCACAAAGGAGTATACTGAATTCAATATTAGATGATGGTGAGATTGATGCAGTACTGGTACGTGTGGCATGTCCACCAGGCTTGATGCCATATCGACACTTGGGAAAGTCATTACGAGAATTGCGTGATAGAGGGATATTAGATGCACTTAAAGAGAAATTTGGTATGCATCCAGCAGGAGAGGGTGGTGAATATGAGACGTTGGTACTCGACTGTCCAAAGTTATTCAAGCATGGCAAGTTAATATTAGAAGAAACTGAGATTGTTTGTGATGATAGTGATGATGGTGTAGGTGTTCTAAGGATATCAAAATGCAATGTAGAGAAGAAGAATACAACAACATCGAAAGAGGAGAGCGCCCTGGAGGGTGGCATTGCTCAATGCCACAGACATGCTTCAGAACAAGTTCATTATGCAAAGTCTAGCCTATCAGAAAACAATGATACTTCAGTGCATGCAGACATAGATATCAATCAGATTCATCATTCAATGAACTTACCCAATATCAGAATAATGAAAGGAGGACTATGTCACATCTCCGCCATACTCTCTCCAATAGCAGCAGAAGCATGCAATAACGACGAAGCAAAAGCAGCGGTACAAGAGTTTTTTTCTATACGACAAATGTTGCAATCTATATTATCAAGACTATATCCAAATGACATACCAAAAACATCTCCACAAGATATACTTTATGGACACTTGTATCTTTCTGAGATATCACACTTTGCCAAGATAAATCAACACTACCAAGAATTCTTTGGCACACAACTACCACCCAGTCGATCATGTGTTGCTGTGGGAAAGAGAGCATTGCCTGGCGGTCGAAGAGTAATGATGGATTGTATATTACAACGCGGATCTGGTGGATACTTGCGAAGTAGTAGTGATGTCGATGGAGATAAATGTGATACATTTCTCGAGAAGGCTCTTCAGAACAAGAATCATTCACTCCGAAGAACACTACATGTACAATCAATATCTAATTGGGCACCTGTATGCATCGGTCCTTACTCACAGGCAAATGTGTTACGCTCTTCGCTGGTGTTTCTAGCAGGGATGATAGGTTTAGTGCCACAAAGGATGAAATTGATACAGCCAACTGATTCAGAAACAACCAGTTGGGAAGTTCAACTATACCAAAGCTGGAAGAATGCAGCATCGGTTCTTGACGGACTCGAGGATGGTGGAGGGAGACTTGACGATTGCTTGGGTGGCTTGATATACTTTTCAGCAGACGTTCTACAGTCACTAGTGGCTAATGATGATACGAATGAACACAAGAGCTTCCCTTGGAACAAGCTTTGGAGTACCGCTCAATGTATTAGCAATAATGTCCTCTCCAATAATGCCAATGTATTGATGGGAAGTGTTGATGGCGTTGTGGGAGAAGAGCCTCCAGCTGACGCAGATCCTAGCCTATACGATGAAGATGGCGTCCTGTATGGCGGCTATGAAGATGAAGAAACCTGGAGAGAAATATCAGGAGTGGAAGCGTCGACTAGCCCATCTTCGCCATCTCCTAATACATCAAATAATGTGCCCTTGCTCATGGTCTGTCTGCCAGAACTGCCAGCAAAAGCGGAAGCAGAAGTAGAATTGATACTTGCTTCTCGACGAGCAGCATCATGTTTGGATATATGCAACAGCTCGGTAATAAGCTCTACAGTTGAATGTGAAAAGAGGAAATCAACATCACAGATGGGTATTCTTTGGGATACAGGATATGATGATAACAACAACTCGTCTCATGATTGTAGTGATGCTTCATACTCCAGTATAGAAATGACATCAGTATCAAGACTCGTGGGCCTTGGATGTGCATGTGTATCAACAGTAATGGCAAAGTGGAAACCAAATAGTACATCGACATTTACAGATGCTCAAGATTTACCTGACGTCGAGAAGATTCTGAGTAGTATGATTGACGACTCAATCAACAATGCAAAAGGCGAAGGCGAGTTGAGCTCGTTGTTTACTATTGAAGATGTACTGAATGTACGCTTATATTACAAGACAGCTTCCGTCTCACAAAGAAAAGAAGTCAATGGTAATGGGAAAGTTAAAGTTGATATGATTGATGATGGATCGACGATACGAACATATCTACATTCAGTTCTTCGAATGAAAGCCAGAAAGTCGACGAATAATACGACTGATGAGTCTACAAGTGTACCAGCTTTTACTGTCGTTCCTGTGATCGGTATGCAACTCTCTCACGAGTCATCACTTGCAGCAGAAGAGACAAGTAGCACGCCAATGCTTGCCATGCAAGTGACAATAACTGACCAAGTACGAATGGAGAGTGAAATGTGGATAAGAAACAATCGAACATACAAGTACGACAATTAACAATTAAGCAATTGTCTGCTGCTTATACACCTGCTCTCTTTTCTCCTGTTTCTATACTTGCACGGACCTAGTTGTAACTTATAGTTCTATTCACTAAAACCTACACATATCCATAACTACTTGAACACTGAGCCATCTCACGATCAGTGTTGTATGAGTAAGGATACCAAGAAGGATAAACTCCCCCCAAAAAAATGACGCTGATGACGATAAGCATACTCGCCGCCATTACAGTATCAGTAAACACTACCGATAGTCGGTAACCAATATAAGCAATAATTTGATAATAGAAAGATAGCGAATTTACTACTGTATGGATCTAGGGGGTGTTGTTTTTAGCACGAAAGAGATAAAAATATCAGAGTTAGAAGAAGAGAGATAATAAATTACCATAGGTACATTGTCATATTATGAAAAAATATCATACTACGGCATTCATACAAATCAGGGGAAAGACCAAAGATATACTTAACAGAGCATATACCCGCCATGCTTTTATGATAGATGATGGAGTGTTTAGTAGTCGTCCATCATCGTCTTTGGAAATGGTATCTTCTAATGAAGAAGTAGTATCATCATTTGATAACCAAGCAGCAACATTAGATATAAATGGTATTGATACAACAAAAACTGATATACTAAGTACTCAAGATATTATAGTTGGTACTATCCTTGCATTTATACTTGCTTTTGGATGGTCATACCTCAATGGCCAATTTGTATCTTGGCCATCAAAGAAGAACGGAGATGATACATTATCGGAAGATATCACCACCTCAATTAGAGAAAGTGACAATGAAAATACATTTGATGCAGAAGACTGGAAAGAGATGAGTAGAGAAGAGAACTATGTTCTATACAACACAAAGATACGACAATCAATAGATGGGAAGAAACCGACACAACAACTGAATGAAGTCAAGAGGAAGGAGAATAAAGCCGTTCTGGTAGCCCTATTGGTGTTATTTGTACCGATATTCTCCATTGAATTCTTCTTTGCTTTAAGCCGTCAGTTTGTATGTCAATGGGGATTAGGCGGAGAGCAAATAGTGATTAAATTATGCTCTCCAATAATATAGTGAAGTAATTTACCCAATATCTTTTTGAGACAAGAAGTGCATATATTGGTGCAGTACGGTACAAAAGATTTCAAATGACATATGCATTATGGTTTTAATGTACACATTTCTAATTTACCTTTCAGAATAACAGTCCTCACGAGGGCGTGCCTAAAATCCAAAACAACAAACGAAGTCTATAACTCCCCATCCAATCAACAAATCGAGGGCTTCTTTTATATAAATCCTTACCACACCGCATATATAATACATATAATACCCTAACGACTATAGGGAGGGTGTCAATCATTTTCTTCATCGTCACTTGCCCCCAATATCTCATCTTTCCATGTTACTGATCTCTGTGATCCTATACTTTGCAGCCGCATTTTTCTAAATGATGAGTCTAAATGTATATTAGTTTCGCTCTGTGTATATTTTGGTATATCCTTCTTGTCATCCTTATCTTGTATATCATGCAGATCCTCTTCCCCTATCGATTTATTATCATCGTCATCTTCAAAACTTGACAATATATCTCCGATAACTGCGGCACCTAGACCCTTTCTATTTTTTTCTACAAAACTAACATTCAATCGTCCTTCTGTTGCTGATGATGATATACTACCATCACCGCCACCTATTGTTCTATTTCGTATCAAGGAATGAGACATTGAAGTACTTAACGAACAACCTGGTCGTTGTCTACGAGACGATGGTTTCCTCCGCTGCGGTTGCATTGTTACCGACGATCCCATACTGCCTGTACTTTTTATTTTTCTGCTAATTGTTGGTTCTATTTTTATATTGGTTGGTTGGGATGTCATTATCATTATATCACCTCTATTATTCCCGACTTATTCCTCGACTATTGATTCTTTCTGTAGCAAGCTTAATGAATCAATACCTATCAAACATCAAACTCAATATTCCTCTCTGCTGATAGAGGATAGGCTTACTCTTTTTGTCTAGGGTAATAATACTAACAACTAAAGAACTTATCCACCTCTATTCTTGCTATAATACCTCTATTATTCCTCGACTATTGATTATTTCTTAGCAGCTTGTTGATATCAAACATACTATCTATTACGATCAGCATCAATATCATTACGATCAAATTAAGATTTGATGTCTGATTGAGAAATTTGAGGCTTTTGTGACTCCATAAAGTGTGAAAGCCCAAAAGGGTATCCTATTTCATTTCTCCCTCCGACCTCTTATAATCTTATAACCTGCTCCGACCTCCGCTCCTCAGCGCGGCAACTCTACAAACTACCATTGCAATGGCCGCTAAAACTCCCAAGTACATCAACCATGACGGCTACTTAGTTGCTGGTGGATTCCCCGTTGAGGGATTTAGTAGTGGTTTGAGTTATAAAGCTGAAGACAATGATTTGTTCATTGTAACTTATCCCAAGGTGAGATGTATGGATTTATGACTAGAGTTGCAATGATCAAACCAACACTGTCTTCGTATACATTCCTTATAGTGTGGTACAACTTGGACGCAACAGTGAGTTTATTTTTATATGATATGCTCATCATATTTTTGTATCTTTTTACACTTTATCTTATACTCATCTATCTATCTACATTTGCAATAACAAAAGTATCGTATATCTAATACTTAATAATGGCGTACCACTACCACCCGATGAACGTCTTGATATAGTATTTCCTCATTTAGAAGAAGTTGGAAGTGAACATATACAAACCAAAGCTGCAATTAGAGGTGGATATCGATTAATAAAGACACATCTACCTTACAATCTTGTGAATCAAAATCCAAATACAAAATATATTTATGTATCAAGAAATCCAAAGGATGTTGTTGTATCATTCTATCATCATACAGTTGGATTTCCAAAGCATTATGATTTCGCCGATGGTCAGTTTGATACATATTTCAATCTCTTCTTGGAGGGAAAAGTCGATCATGGAGATTATTTTGATTTCTTGAGACAAGCACTAGATCATAAAGATGATCCCAACATACTATTCTTGAGGTATGAAAAAGGGAGGCAGAATACAAAAGAATACATATTGGAGATTGCTAGGTTTCTTGATGAGTCTATATACCCAGGGAAGTTGCTTGCTAATGATGAAAAGATATTAAAACTAGTAATGGAACATTCATCACTTGAGAGCATGAAGATAGATCCTCAACGATGGTGCTCTGCACGAGACGGATATGAACCCTTCATTCGAACTGGCAAAACTGGAGGATGGAAAGAATTAATGTCAGAAGCACAAGCATCAAAACTACAACAAAAGCTAGACGAAACCTTTACAAAGGAGGAACTACGATGGTTAGGTGAACAATATCATTAGAACATACTTAGCAATGATAGTTGCATCAATTATGAACTAAATATTCAATTATCTTTTCCAGTATCTGGCCCACTCTCCTTGATTTTGTATAGACTCTTCAAGTATCGATTCAATACATCAATCTCCACTCGTCTTAGTTGTG
>Ga0214477_100050_pt1 | contig 70432 bp, 51 predicted proteins | sample M1_20Mar14CPVII9_FD_165058 | JGI IMG/M metagenome (GOLD analysis project Ga0214477, IMG submission 165058) | Marine eukaryotic communities from Monterey Bay, California, United States - M1_20Mar14CPVII9sort6BwellC16 | ecosystem: Environmental > Aquatic > Marine > Unclassified | place: USA...
ATTCAAGCTCGTAGTTAGCAATGAGCCTTCTTGTACTCCAGAATAAAATGATGACGATATTAAATGTGTGTGTGTTGAAACTAAACTAGGATATAACCGTGTGTTTTTATTATTGTATTTACTTCTTTTGATTGGTGTTCTTTTGATATGCACCAACCCAATTCACATCTGTATCAGTATCATCTAATGACCATTTCATAGTAACAAATGGTGGTTCAATTACCATACCATTAGCAGCAATTTGTTTCATATTACTACCACTTTCACTTACAATCATACGCTCTACCTCCTCAGGACTCCAAAATGTATTCCAATCATGTGTACCAATCGGTACCTTTCCCGTAATATATTCAGCACCGACAATAGCAATACTATAAGATTTCAATGTACGATTAATTGTTGATACAAATAATATACCATTTGGTTTTAATAGACTTGATGCAGAATGTAATAATGATGTGGGATTTGGTACATGTTCTATTATTTCGAGTGCTGTTATTATATCGAATAGTTCATGATCATTATTGTTGTTTGGTGTTGTTGATGAAGATTGTTGTTCCTCTTTGTTTTTTGATAACCAATTGGTTGCCAATTCTTCTACTGTTACTCCACCAATGTATCGAATCTTATTATTACCTCCTTCTTCTTCTCCTTCCTCATCTGCTACAGAATCAGAAGATAATAGCATACTATTATTATGAAATGAATGTCGTTTGGCAACCTCTACAACTTTTGTAGAGGCATCAACACCAACAACTAACGAGGCACCTAATCTTGATAATGATTCGGTTAGTAATCCACCACCGCATCCTATGTCTAGTATTCGTTTGTTGCGCAATGGTAGATGAGGAGATGAAGCTGTTGTAGTATCATCTACATTATTAGATGGCGTATTATGTAGTGGTTGAAAATTGTTCACAACTTGTGTCATGAATTGAATTCGTATTGGGTTCATACCGACTAATGGATTAGAACGAGCATCCCTACAATATATGAAATATATACATCGTGAGATACTAAACAACATATAACAAACAATACACATTTTATCATACGACTTCTTCTCTAACTTACCACCAATTGGAAGCAAATGATGAAAATTTATCAACTTCATTCTGACTTGCATTGTTATTTGTTGCAAAACATCGACCAACAACAGAAGACGATGTTTTATTATACCGAGGTATAGTAGTATTGCAGCATTGTGCTACTCTTTTCCTTGCTAATATGGAGGCCATCATCATGATCTGACTAAAGTAAAGCAAATAATAAGCAACACAACTTCTCTTACTCACCAGTAACTAGACTTTGATACCACCACCAAGAAAATGTAATACCGATTAGATGTGCTTTAGTATTAATTACCTCACACGCATTATATCAATGAATGGAATAAGTTGTACGGCACCTATTCAATATCATGATATCAATACATTCATCCCTATCGTTGAGTTGTCATTTGCTGAAGTAAAGGATACCAATGAACGCACAGCCTTCTCCCCTGGGATTGAGCAAGCAGCCGATGATTACCATAGGAGGTATGTACATATTATGATGTACCACATATAGTCGGCCGGTTTGTTTGCTAAATCTATTACATACATCTTTAATTATCTTTCGTATAGCTAGGGTGGTAGAATAGTAGGTCGGTGATACGTTTCTTTTTTAATCTCATAAGTATATCCACTTACTTATCATCAACCAACCATTTTGTAAAAAATATAAGGAAGTTGTTTCGTTTCATCATCCTTAATTATCATAGTTGGTATACGTTATTCACAGTGCTATAATTCGAGGATGGCAAATGACGACAATTAATGATGCTACATGTGAAATGATGGAAATGGAGGCCAAAGAGGATGAATGTGAAGAGCTCATCATTACGCCACGCCAGCCATCTTCTTCTAAAAGTATACCGACAACTTCTTACACAAAATTCATACCTTGCTACAAGATACTCGTATTACTTATGGTTGTGTCGGCTACCTTTTATTTATTAAACGAAAGAAGTAATAATAATAATGATGATCAGTCCTCTCTTGTTCGCATAACAAACAAACATTCAGGCTGTTTCTCTGCCACTTTTTTCTCAAAAGAAGGAAATACAAAGAAATTGAATTATGCACAACTCATGAAGTATTCCCTACTTGGGAAGAATGTTACGAAGAGTGTACGGTACAATCACCTCTGTCCGTATATGAAGATCCGATACAACTGTGCAAAGAATAAAACACTACAATATGGCAAGTCTGCCTATGATTGGAAACTTATTTTAGAACAAGGAACAAATAAGTGTTATATTTGAGACTATGGTACTTCCCCGACAAAACCGATGGAAACATTTATCAAATTTGAGTAGAGGAGGTAATACAGGAAGTGATAAGGGTACAGTTTCACTGAGGATGATGAACAAGAGGTAAAGAGGTAAAAACCAAGTTGCAAGTCCAGACTACCAACTCTGTTGTATCAAGTCTTACCTTACCACCAGATCACAACCTATTAGCTCTCCTAGTAGTGGAAGCGATAAGGGAAGTGATGACAAGGGTGCAGTATCATCTACTTCACCATCAACCGTTATTACGTCATCGGGATTAGGATTGTTGAATGAAGAGTATGATGATGCCGAGTCGACAATCTTAGAAGATGACATGGTACAAATTGAGGCTATTCTAAGCTTGAGATATTTGGTTGGGGATTGTTTACACACACATCGGGTTTGTTTCATATTCATTAGAACTAGCATTATCAAATAGCAAGTATCAAAAAGCAACAACCTATATCAAATCACACGTGTATACAAACTCCAAGCTTGCACACTCTACATCAATTTATCAACACTTCACACAGCTTTATTTAGCATCCATATCCAACATTGAATGCCGAGTTGCTATCAGGAACAACCATATTGTTGTCCTGACTGTAGAATAGATCCATGTGAACTGGTGCAGCAGCTGCCGAAGTCTTCTCAGCATACTTTCCTACTTTCAACACCGCTGCCTTGTTCATCATGTTACCACCATTATCGTTGTTTACATCCATGTTGTTTTCATCTCCGACAACAACCTCTTCTTCTTCCTCTGCATCACTGTTGTTGTTGTACTCATAATTCTGTTCCCACTTGGCCTCAAGATCATCAACTTCAATCTCACCAAGGTTCTAATATGAAGAGGAGAAGAGATGAGTAGTATTAGTTGAGTAAGATTGCAATTCAAACACATTTACAACAACAACAAACAACAATAGAACAGCAACTCACAGTATGTTTTGATAAGAACTTGACACGTAGCTGATGAATAGTTTGTTCCAATAACTTCATTTCATTCATTGTTATTTCACGTCTTTCTTCAACATTGGCCAATCCAGACAACTCCTCCCTTGTCAAGGAAACAACTCCATCCCACTCTGTAGTAGTGTTCTGTCCATCAACATCAACACCACCATGTGTATCATTCATTGAATTCTTTACCAATCCGTCAAGATTAGTTTCAACGATCCACGTAACATTCGCAGCATCAAGAAGCTTACTCGTTTTCTTATGTTCATCATTCGTTTGGTGTAAATCAATTTCATTATTAATTACATCCATTTCCTTTATCCATTGAATCTTTTGTTCCTTAGAGTTGGTCTGTATGTTGTGTTGAGGTTGTTGTTTGATAGATGTATGAATAATATATATTAATATTGAATACCAACACACGCTGCACAAAGACAAATATACAACTACTCTTACCTCCTTACCTTTTAATTCACTCGTAACGGTAACATTCTCCCGACGATCATTCTCAATACCATCCTTGTATCGCTTCCTTTCAGCTTCCAAGGTCTTTGCCTTGCGTATTTCTTCACCAAGATTACCATGAACAATTCGACATTGCTCTTCATCACGTTTATTTTGTTCAGATGCGCGATTCATCAAGTCCACCTCACGTCGACGCATATGATCCGCCATCTTGGCATCATTCTGGTATTGTGTTGTTGCCTTTTGTAAGGCGTTGAATTGTTGACTGGTTTGGTTGTTCATCTTGGCTTGTAGTTTGTTGATAGAGGTGTAATGTGGTGTGTAGGTGATGTATTGTGAGTTGTTGAGAAATGAGAGTGCTCGAAAAAAAAGTCTGCTCTTGACTGATTCGCGACTCACCTCCAAAAGAGAAGGTGAGCACACACAAAGAAGAGCATCACGACAACTAATAACTAACTAATAAACTATCATGAGTAATAGTAGCCCTGGTATTGATCTTGATATGAATCTACTAAGCAGTAGTCCACCGCCGCCGCCGTCGATGACATTATCGAGAAAGAGGGGGGGTCGTTATGATGTTAGTGGAGAAGAGAATGAAGAAGATGTTAGACAGCAAGAGACGATGCAGTCCTCATCCTACTTTGGTACAACTAACAATACCAGAAACAGTAATACTAGTTATCAATCATCATTATCTTCTACCGCAATGGGTAGCAACAACGTTCATACTCAAGATACAAACAGCAATTACGAATCAATGAACTACGAATCGGCACAGAATGAAACAACAAACACAACCTCCAACAACAATAACAACAATAACGCTTTAGATGAAAGAATGATTGTAAATGACAAGACTACACAAAAGTATACTGATAATAAACGGTTGGTAGAAGCATGGAAAGAGGAGTTGTACATGATGAATGTGAAGAATTCCATTGTATTAGATGATTTAGTAAAGTTGGGTGCGGTTATGTAAAAAGAATAATATGGTGGATAAGGTTTCAATACAATGAGCTGTGGAATAGGCATGGTTGCAATAGAAGTATAAGATAAGGTCTTTGCTTGTTGCTGCACATATATTCTCTTCTTATTTAAACTATTCTCTTCTTCTTCCTATTCTAACATTAACATATAGTCGTCCGGAACACTACGCAGGCCGTTCCTCCTTTTAAAACATCTGCGTATGTTCGGATCACATTCAACTTCCCTTGTTCGAACCCAACAACTGTATCATCTATACACTCCCTGCCTCCGCCTTCTACCAAACATGTCGTCATCCAAAATTGTTCAATAATTTCCCTCAACAAACAAACACATCATCCCAATTTCTGTTCATCAATCCATCAATATTATGTACACATCTAAACCACCCCCTCATAACTCATTTTTAAACCAACTGAGTTTGTGTCTGTGTCATCTCAACATCCTTACTACTCTCATTCCTTTTCTTAGATGATCTACTTCGTGATGAACTCCGTCCACTACGACTTCTAGAACTACTTCGTGTCTTGGATGAACTTCGTGATCTCCTACTCTTCTTCTTCTTTTTACCTTCATCTTCTAATTTACCACCTACATAATCACCACCACCATTTTCTATATCCTCATCTGATAGGTTTCTATTAGTATTACGTCCTAAACATTTGTTACAACCAACTGGAAGATGCGCGTTAAAGCAGTTATAAAGATGAAAGAGAGGCGAACATAACTTCTGTTAGAACATGTGATTTGTAAAGACAATCAAATCAAGGCAAATCGAGTACAGATCACCGAGACATAATATTAAACACACAACACACATGCACATGATAAAACAATACTAACGCAGACTTTCCTGTAATAATTTCAGGATAACATAAACAACATAACAAAGTCATAAACGTTAATGCCCCCAATGATACATATGTGATAATTTGTTCAGGTGTTAATAAATCACCATTATCATACCACATTGAATTACTACTGCCAGAAGAGTCAGAACCACTTGGTTTAGTTTGTTTACATCCACCGTCATCATCACATTCGAATGACATATCATCTGTGGCTGTCCACTCGCCATTCCACTCGCCTGTCCATCCATCGTTGTTATTATCTCCTGAGTTATTATCTTCTAGATGTCGTAAGTATTGGTATTGATATTGTGTATTAGTTGTTGCTGCAGATACTGTGGTGGAAAGTAGGCAGTGTATTACTGATAGTATAGTAGCTATGATATGAAATTGTAATTTTTGATATGGTCCATTTGTGGATAATTTTGTTAATGATTGGAAGGGACGCTTATACTGTTGTTGCATATTAGTACTACTATTAGTATTGGGGTTCATTCTTTCTCCTTGTGTAGTTGTTATTGTTTGTGTAGTTTGTGCTTCGTTTGTTGGTATCGTATTATCTAGCTCAGATATTGATGCAGATGACGGTTGAGATGATGCTAACGATGGTAAAGATGATGAAGATGACACTGGGGGAAGCTTTGCAGCTACTATTTGATCATCGGCTGCCGCCATGTTCCACTCTAGATATTTTGCTAGCCTGTTGTGTCGGCATGAATTCGAAGTGATTAGAAAGTATGTATGTACGTGAGCCTTGAGCTAGCTGTACGTCAATCTTGGCAACAAAAACCAACAACACAAAACAACTGTGCCGCCACTACTCTCTTACAATTCATTATAGACAATGTCCACAACCGCAACAATGACTACTCCAGAAGCAGAAGCTCCAAAAGCTAGTGGTGCTCAGGGTATATTTGCAAAGAGTCCAATGATATTTTCGATAGATTCCAAGAATGAAACATTATTTAGTAAGTTCGTTGCAATTCAATATAGTTGTTTGTTGGTTGGTTGGTTGGATGGGATATATGTTTTGCAGTGGAGGATGATGGTATTTCAATTCATTTATGTAAGATGTTGCAATGGTCTATATATCGGTGTGGTCTTCAATTATAACTGTTAAAAGATTTAGATACCTCGGAGTGAAAAAATGAGCATATCATGTGTTCAGTTTTTATTATCTCTTCCCTATGCTAGATATTGGGTTTGGGTGTTTATTAGAGGTATCAATGGTCAGGAATGGTTGCAATATGATATGATGCTGGTAATTAGGGTAGCGGTCGTCTATGAAACTTATGTTGGAAATGAGCATATCGTGTGTCAGTTTTTTTGCAGTGGTATTGAAAACAAAGGATTTTAGTGGCGGCATTTGAAGTATTATACAGGTATATTTACCTCTTTGATCATCTAACAACATTGCAACCCATCTCTTCTCTTTTCTCTGCACACATATTTAATAATACACACCAACACATACAACATACATATAACAAACATTATCAGAAATCAAACAAGTATCAACATTCGTACACTTCATCTCATTAATGGTATTAATGGTAATGGTATATACTGGACATGAATATAAATTCCAATCATTTGTAGTTGCGGCAACATCTTTTTCTTTGGCAATCTTTATACCACCAACTGGGTTAGTAAATCCTGATAATGGTGCCTTGGGTGCTGATTATGCCAAGAATGCAATGGGTTGGTCACCATATACTCAAATTGAAAGGGAGGCGGCTGCTAGGGAGGCTGCCAAGAAAGAGAAGGAGGCAAAGAAGGGCGGTAAGAGAGGAAAGAAGAATAAATAAACTTTATGCATATATGGGGCAGGTAGGAGGAAATTGATTAGCTACACAAATAATAAACAATTTGAAGAGAAAGACAGCATCTTTCTATCAAACAGCTGCGGTTATGATGATGAACATCTATATTTTTGAACAGATTAGAAGGATGGGCAAATTAAGTGCTTCCTTCTATACACACCGAACAGCATGATGCATCAGCAACTATTTTCTTAAATTAAATTGGGCATGAGTATCATCTACTTCATCTTCAATTTATGTTCCTATTCTATTTCTTAAATAGTGATTTTATTTCCCATGTAGATAGTGATACTAAAACCATTCTGCCTTAATTATATCGATTGAGCAGTGCAGAGGGGTCGTCTTTATTAATATGAGTACCTATGTACTTTAGAATAGACGACAAACCAGTTTGATTGATAATAAGTATAATAATATTTATCCATTTTATTCACTAATAACTTATTTAGTTCAAGCTTTGGCCAATCTCAACTCTGTACACTGTAGACGAGATCACTCAAAACTGATTCCCAAACATCTACTTATGCTAACTCCTTCTGTAAAGCTTCAATCTGAGCCTTGATGGAAGCAGTCTTCATCTCACTAATCTTGGATGAAATAGCATCATCATTTGATGTGTAGTAATCAAGAACAGCTTCATTGTCTTCCCAATCAGCAGAGCACATACCCTTGAGGATATCAAGTGCACTCGAGGTCGACTCTCCGGCAGCCTTAAGCTGAGCAACGTAGTTGTCTTGGGCAATACGACGCTTGGCAAGGTAGAAGAAGTACTTACGAGACTCGACCCATGGTACGGCTTCCTTGATAACACCCTTGGCCTTCATTCTTCCTGTCTTGTCATGAAGGTCGGCAAACTCGGTAGCAGCCTGGAGGTAGACAGGCTTCAATAGTTCTTCCCTGGCAGCAATCTGGTCCTTGATGTCAGCAGTGTCAGCGTCCGAGTCAGCTGATTCAAGTTCAGCATCAAGCATTTGCAATTGAGGATCGATGCGGTGCATGGCCTTAAGTTGATCAGCCAAACGGAACTTGATCTCAACAATACCAGCTGGTTCAAGGATACCACCACGAGCCTCAGGATCAGAGAACATAGTCATCTTCTCTTCGTTGATGGTAGGGTCAACAACAACCCATGATCCTCCACGAAGTTCACCAAATGGTGGGAAGTAGATGTAGATGGGGTGCTCATACTCACGAAGGGCATCAACAATCATTGATCCGAACTTAAGAATCTCACCAGACATATCACGACTTCCACCACTGAACCCACGCCAGTTGGCAAAGATCATAACAGGCAAGCCCTCGTTGTTGAAGTCCTTCAGTGCTTGAGCAGTCTTGTAGGATGAGTCTGGGAAAAGAACCTGTCCAGCCTGGGGTAGGATTGCCTCACGCGAGTTAGGATCGGCAGGATCAGCAGGAATAACCTTCTCAACAAGACGAGTCTCAACATTGATAGCACCCATGGGGATACCACCAAGACGGCCACGGCCAACGACAACACTCTTACCCCATCCACCAAGGTATTCCTTGTAACTTCCCTTGTCGAAGAATCCAGCAGCATCGTCAGTTCCAGACATCATAAGACGAGGATCGTATGGTGTTGGTGTAGGCTTCCATTCAACGGCACGGTTGACAGGATCGGCAGATTCACGAGATGCAGGAGGAGAATCAGTTGTCTTGGGAACATAACTCAACCATTGGATGATGGAGGCAACTCCCTCTTGGTCATCTTCAACAACTTCGTGGGTAACTCCGTTGGGGTTCATAACCTGAGGACCACCAAGTTGATCCTGTGAGGTGTACACTTCACGTCCTAGAAGCTTATTCAAGGCACCGTAACCAGTAAGAAGCATAGGTCCCTGCTTCATTTGGATGATACGCTGACCAAGACGGACAAGGTAGGCTCCAATTCCAACACTTCGGCCAGTAACGTAACTCAAAGTGAAGATCTCATCGTAAGCACGAGAAGTTTCTCCGGCAATCTTACCACTACCTTGGAGATTCTCTACACCAATGCCCTCAGTTGTTCCAATGATATCCTTGATGGCCCAGCCCTCAGAGACCTTTTCAACGTTCACGGAATCCTTATCCATTGACTCGTATACTTCATCAGTCAAGTAGAGGTACTCAAATCCCTTCGATGGGTTGGCTTCGTCGACAAACTTGATGTTGAACTTGGGCTTGAGGTCATCAACAAGACCGATTCTGGCACCGGCATTACAGGCAATGTAAACACGAGGGATCTTATTCTCACGAGCATACTTGGATGCCTTGAAGAAAATCTCATCCTCTGGAACACCGAATGAACCACTCTGTACGGTAACATCATTGGCAATGAAAACAACATCACGTCCCTCGGGGTATTCGGGAGTCTTCATCTTGACAATCCAAGCAACCATACCGTCCTTGTTAGTTCCAATAGGACGGCTTCCAGGGGCAAGTTCTCCATCGGCACCCTCAATTAACTCTTGAGCCTCAAAGAGATCAGATGGTGTATCGGGACCATTCTCAAGGCTAGTAGTATAGGCATCCCACTCTTGAACTAACCCAACTTCGAGAAGACCAAGGAAGTCATAAGCGTAGGTAGATCCAGTACGACGGGCAATAGCACGCTTTGTCTGGATGATGTTGGCTCCTTCATAGGGGTCAAGCACGCACATACCATCCTTACCATCTCCAATAACACAGAACTCACGGGTGACACCGGTGACAGGATCAGGACGATCAACATAAGCAGATGTCTTGAGCCACTCACCCTCCATTGAGGAGGCAATAAGACGGACTGGCATAATTTGGTCACCAGACTTGACACGGAGCTTCACTTCGATTTCATCAACACGAAGCTTGTTCAAACGCTGTGCCAAACGACTCTTGAGTCCATCAATTACAACATCGAACTCAGCAGCAACCTGTTCGGGGCTTGAGCCCTCGATCTCGGGAAGAGAGTGGAGGTAGATACGAGAAGATGATTGAGGTGTAACCTTGGAGTTTGACTGAGCACGTTCTAATTCATCAAGGCCCTGAAGGAGGGCGCGGCGAGCACCTGGTCCGGTAGCAAGGCCAGCAGTGTGAGAGATTCCACGGACGAATGTCACCTGAGCGGCATTACGTCTAGCAGTCTTCTCGGATCCAACATAGATTTGTACATTACGGCCAACAGCAGGGATACGCTCAAGCTCGAAGTTATCACTGAGACGTCCAAGCTCAAGCAAGTGATGGAAGGTAGGTCTCATTCCACGACGAAGGGCATCCTCATTGAATCCATCACACTGAGGGAAAGAGTAGTACATGGGATCCTTCTTTCCTTGAGTAACAAGAACAGTCACGGTGCGGATACCAAGCATGTTAAGTTTGTCCTTGTTGGCATTAATGGCAGCCTGAAGGTCTTCGACACTAGCATCTTCGGCACCAACCTGAAGCACATTGACGGGGCCGCCAGCACCTGCATCACCTTCAATCTTCGATCCCATATCATTGAGAATGTCAGGAAGTACCTTGGCAAAGTCCTCACCACTCTTGAGTTTGGAGGAGAAACCATAACGAGTTACACGATCGGCACTGGGAACATCAGCAAATTGGAATTCAAAGTTGCAAGAGAGACGTCCATTAAGTTCTTCAGTCTCAACCTTGGGAAGTTCGTAGGTACGGTAGACACGACGAGTGTAAACTTCAATTGCGGCAGCACGAACACTCTCATCTTCATCATCAAACAGGTTGGTAAGAAGATCGACACCAGCAGAAAGGGTAGAGCTCTTGCTTAATTCAACAAGATCAGTTTCAGAATCAGCCAACTTGGCACGCAAATCAGCACGACGGACATCAAATGATGGTACCTTTGACTCACGAACAGTCTCCTCGGCAGCAAGGGCGATTTCACCATATGCCTTTCCTTTCAAGCCTGAGAGAGTATCCAAAGCCTCGATAACAGAATCAGGCACAGCTTGACCAAATCGTTCCTGGAAGTTCTCCAATTGACGGATCAAGGCAAGGATGAGCGAGGTACGAAGGGATAGATTTTGGTGGGCCAAGTTCTCAGCAATAACCACATCGAGAGTTTCGGCATTGTCCTTGGTAAGAGTACGGACAACATCATCAGAGATTTGTTCATCAAAGAGAGACTCAACACGGTAGAATTCGTTAATGGCACCAATAATCATCTCACTAGCAGCAGCACTGTCAGAAACACTATCAAGAGCTTGTGCGGCCACAGCCTCGGCATCAAGCTTATATCCAGCAAGAACATTTGTCAAAGCTTTATCAGCATCCATATCAACAGCAGACTCGGCAATGTCAAGAGTGCCGTCGAATGTTTCGATCTTCTTCACCTTAGATGGGTCCTTGAGCTCAAGACTGGCAAGTAAATCACCAGCAGAGATGACAGATCCAGGACTGAGGTTGTGTGTAATCTTACCAGACTCGCTAGCCTTGATGGGCATGATCATCTTCATGGCCTCAACTTCGACGTAGGGCTCACCAGCTTCGACGGCGGCACCATTATCTTGGAGGTAACGGACAACCTTTCCTGTTACATCACTGACAAGCTCGGAGGGATCAAAGATTGTAGGCCTGTATGTGGATTGTTAGGATCAGTAAGTTGTGTGAGATATAAAAAATATGAAGTCAATAAAACAACACAAGTATTAAACCAATCAAACTCACATCAAGATGGTGTTTCCGTCCAATGAAAGTCTCAAACCAAGAGGTTCGTCCATACCCAAGATACGATGAGCCTCACCACCAAAAGTAGCCAAAAGTGCACCCTCTGCTGTCTCAGTGACCTCGACATCAATAACATTTCCAGCTAAGGTGAGCCTGTAAACATCAGGAGAGATACGCTCGACTTGAAAGTTGTACTTGGTGTCCATGTATGCGACTTCAGTACTGAAGGAGTTGATTCCTGGAATATCACCAGTTCCTGTTTGTCCCTTGCGGAAGCTTTCCATAACATCCTCAGTAGATGATTTGACATGCTCAAATGCCTTGAAGATAGCGGCAGCAACAACAACATCATGGTCTGGCATCTCAACAGATATGGACTGCTCGGCGAGAATGCCATCGAGCCATGCAGTATCAATGGTATTGGCCTTGAAATCATCAGTCTCCAACAACTTGACGAGGTATTCAACAGAGTTACGAATGTCACCACGAACTTCCACCTCCTTCAATGCCAAAACAAGAGCCTTGCGTGCAGACTCACGGTTGGGACCCTTGGCAAACAAGTGACCGAATTGAGAATCGGCAAACTCGTGAATACCACCATTGGCACCAACAGAGAAGTATCCCCAAACGTTGGGTGTAGATTGGAACTTGACACGCTCGATGGAACCAGATGTGGGCTTGAATCCCTCATCGGGATTCTCGGCAGTGATACGGGCGGCAATAACATGGGTGTCAATATCACGGTAACGTTCCTCGAGGAAGTCAATTGGATCAGTACCATAGGCATCAGGACGGCCATACAACTTACGAATCTCGGGAACGTTGTAAAGTGGGATTCCCATGGCAACTTGAAGCTGGGTAGCGGGCAAGTTGGCACCAGTAATACCCTCAGTAACAGGATGCTCCACTTGAAGACGGGGGTTCAACTCAAGGAAGAAATACTCGTTACTGTCAGCATTGTATAAATACTCAACAGTACCAGCACCTTGGTATCCAATGTTCTGTGTTAAACGCTGGGCAGCCAACTCCATCTCATGGAAAGTTTCCTTGGGAACAATAGCAGGAGGTCCCTCCTCAAAGATCTTCTGGAAACGACGCTGGGTGGAACAATCACGTCCATTAAGTGCAACGGCGTTACCATGCTGATCACCAACAATCTGAACCTCAATGTGACGAGCATTCTTACAAAGTTGCATAATAAAGATGGGTGACCCAACAACCTCATTCTGAACTTGGATGTAGGCATTACGTAAATCAGCCTCATTGTCAACGAAACGGATACCCTTTCCTCCACCTCCCTCGGAGGCCTTGATCATGATACCATTGTCATATCCAATACGTTCAGCGGCCTCGACAGCCTCCTCGACGTTACGTGCGGTACCCTTCTCAAAGATCTCATCGGGGATAGTTCCCTCGGCATTCAAGTTAGCCTGAAGAGGACCATCATCGGGACCACCAAACGATCCACTCCATGGAATTGATGCCACCTTGGCGGTCTGCGCTAAGATATTGGCAGCAATCTTATCACCCAATACACTCATAACAGGTCCAGTAGGTCCAATGAACTTAATCCCCATGGCATCTAACGTATTAGGTAATTTGGGATTTTCACTAGCATGTCCCCAACCAGGCCACACGGCATCCACTCCCTGCTCTTGAGCAATCTTCGTAATAACATCAACATTGGCATAATTATTTAAATTCTTACCACCCTCAACCTCAACAAATGAATCAGCCAAACGGATAAATTCAGCATTTGCCTTAAGATCCTCAGGTGTTGCCATTGCCACGAACTTAATAGCATTCTCATCACCAAATTCCATGTATGCCCATTGACGCATGGATAAAATTGATTTAGTAGCTGCCATACCATTATTGGCAATTAGTACTTTACGAATAACACGGTTACCTCCACGTGACTTAACATATTCTTCAACAGTCTCTCCAAGTGAGGCGGGTGCATCACTACCACTTGGTGCTTCAAGTGTGGCAGCTGAGAGAGATGTTGCAGATGACGTGACAACGCTGTTGTAAACATTGTTATTGGTTAAGAAGGCACTCTTGATTGTACCGAAGATACTCTTCTTGTTACTTTGTTCAATAGTTTTGGGTGTAAAAGATGAATGTTGTGGGGCTGTGTTGTAAGTTGTAATAGGTATTGAAGTTGTGCATAAGATATGTAGAGAGAGTTGAATTTTGTGAGTGTAAATTTTGAGAAATAATGAATTACGCCACATATTAGCTGCTCTCCACAAAAAGTACACATGAAACAACATCAATACTGCAAATCGTCCTCTTGTATGGATATGGTATAACTTATTATACTGTTGACGTCGAACTTCCCCGATCATAAGACAAACGATACAGCGGTGTATCCTTTATGTCATTATGTCATATGATATGTACAAATAATTAAGCTCCGTCATCCATTGATAAAAGCTATGCAGTATTGCTTGATTGTTTCTCATCGTACTGGGGGCATATTATATCTCTCGATATAACACTCAGTCTATTGCAAATTCTGCAAACCCAATACTGTTGCAAAGAGAGATGAACATGTCGCGTATCCCTACGGTCATTCCATTGCAATACATCATCTATCCATCTCTTTGCCTAATTCCGAGACACTCCTTGCAATAACATATATCTATCAAACACCATCAACACAAAGATCTTATCCACTTGGTTCTCATAGAGACACAGAAGGTGCACTTACCAAACGAATTTACCCCAGATAAGGCAAGCAACGCCGTAGCAGCGGCGGCGTAGCCTCTCACCATACTTTTTTGTTTATTTGATTTAATCTCTTTACAGAATTATGAGAACAATCTATCTTGCCAGCGAGCGAGCTCAATCAATAGGAGTTGCCACTGCAAAGAGTTGATGTAATAACAGACACCTACGTCACCACAAAGCAACTCTTCTCGCTTGAAAATAACAGCTAGAATCTTAGCGATACAACGCCAATGATTCGTGCAACGTCAGAGTACTTTGCAAGCTTGTACTACAATCTTTCTCACAATACAACTCTGTTGAGAGAGGTTAGTTCCTACAAAAGATATTCAATCCTAGGATAGGCCTCGACAAAGTTGATAGTTGATTGCAGTGTGTTGAGATTGAGGACTGAGGAGTATTATTTGTAGTGGAGACTGTGATAGGGAACATAGTAGTATATAGTATCATTATGTATATCGAAAAGTTTATGTCTGCAATATGGCTTGCATGTTTGCTATCAGCGACGCTTGCCTTTCAGCCATTAATACATCAACAACATGCAACTTCAATACATCATTCTTCCTCAACAATCACTTCTACTAGAAAACAATCTACCTTACTATCAGCAACAAAAGAAGATGATATAGCAACAATTCAAATCTTAATGTCAGACACAGGAGGTGGACATCGTGCCTCGGCCAATGCACTCCGTGATGCCTTTAATGTATTACATGAGACTGAACCAAACCGTTTTCCCATACCTATACATTGTGATATTGTTGATATATATACAGATTATGGACCATTCTTTCCTTATAATCAATATGTTGGATTGTATAAGATTATGGCTGAGTATGATTTCTTATGGAAATGGTAAGTTAGATGATAAATAGTGCCGTTGTATTGTTCTTATGTTATGTGATTTATAGTACGATATCTAATTTGTTACTAATATCTATATCAATTTTGATTTTAGGTTTTATGAGTTTGGTGCAACACCAGTGGGATTATGGTTAAATGATTTCATGTTAGAATTAACATGCTTTGGACCATTCCAAGAGTGTTTAAGTAGAGATCCAATGAATACAGAGAAAGTAATTGATAAGGAAGAGAGTGTTGTGGCATATGGACAAGGTCCTGCCGAGTTGGGTGGAGGATCCTATGGTATACATTCAGGACCACGAGCGGATATGGTAGTATCAGTCCATCCCCTATGTCAGGAATTACCATTGAAGATATTAAATTCGTTAGATACTAATGGAGCATCTCGTACCGAAGGTCGTACTACTCCATTTGTGACGGTGGTTACCGATCTTGGTGGTGCACATCCAACGTGGTTTAATCCGGGTGTTGATAAATGCTTCGTACCCTCGGATGTGTTAAAGAATGCAGCAATGGATCGAAAAGTAAAGGAAAGTCAGATAGTACAGTATGGGTTACCAATTCGAAGAGGATTTTGGAGGTTTGGTGCCGATTACAATACTGACTCTCCACCCGAGGAACAAGACGAGGAAGAGGAAATGCAAGGAGTACATCACAAACCTACTATTCGTGAATCATTAGGACTTAAGGATATGCCCACGGTATTAATTGTTGGTGGCGGTGATGGTATGGGAGGGATTGTATCTCAGGCACAAGCAGTGGGAGAACGGCTACAGAAACTTGCATCATCATCTTCTTCTCCTTATCAAATGGTGGTTGTATGCGGGAATAATAAAGCTGCAGTTACTGAGCTTTCTACTCCACAGACACAATGGGGCAGTGATATTGAAGTGAGCATTCAAGGATTTGTAAACAACATGGACGAATTCATGCGTGCTTCCGGTAAGTCTTTGATATTTGTTTCATAATATGAGCAGTAGGTGAAGACGTATTAGTGTTTTCTCAACAACTTGTAAACCTCTTCTATCTTCTCTTTAGACATTCTTATTACCAAGGCTGGGCCAGGAACTATTGCAGAAGCGGCCATATGCGGATTACCTTGTATTCTATCAAGCTACCTGCCTGGACAAGAGGAGGGCAATGTACCGTATGTTGAAGAGAACGGCTTCGGTTGTTATGAAGGTAGTCCAGAGGGTCTTGCTTCGAGAGTGGAAGAATGGTTTGCATCCACGGACATGTTGGAGAGAATGAGAAATGATGCATTAACAGCTGCTAGACCGGATGCAACCTTGGATATTGCACGTGACTTGGCTGATATGGTATTGGCACATAGAGCAGAATTGAAGAAGGCAGCTGCTCAATAAACACACATCGATCACTATGTGAAGTATGAAAGAGATAAAGAGAATATAATATCGACAACACTGTCTTTACACACATTAACATTACATTACTATCCATCACCGCTCTACCTATACTGATCTTTACAGACAGCTGAGCAACTTATTCTATACACTTTACACATCCGCACCCAACTTAACTAAATCATCCAATAAAATGGAATTCTTTACATTCATCATGTACAACTCCTCTTTCCAGGATTCTACCAATCGTTTATTATCAGTATACTTTTGTGTAGTCTTGCCATTTACAATCATTCGTTCATCTACCAAAGTTGTTGTTGAGTTTGTTGTTTTATTCTGTGCATATTCAAAGTTCATACTTGATTCATAGCTGTTGTTATTGTTTGTAACTTGAGTATGAATGTTGTTGCTACCCATTGTGGTGGATGATAATGATGATGATTGATAACTACTATTGTTATTCATATTCCTATTGTCATTGTCATTGTTGGTAAAACCAAAGAAGGTTGAGGACTGCATCGCCTCTTGCTGCCTAGCCTCTTCTTCATTCTCTTCTCCTCCACAATCATAACCTCCTCTCCTTCTCGATAATATCGACGACGACGGAGGACTACTGCTTAGCAGATTCATATCAAGATCGATACCAGGGCTACTATTACTACTCATGATTATGATTTGTTTCTGTTAGTTGTTGTGTTGTTCAGTTGTCGTGTGATGCTCTTCTTTCTGTGCTCTCTCTCAAGGAAGACGAGTCGCGAGTCAGTCGAGCTTACTTTTTTTTCGAGCACTCTCATTTCTCAACAACTCACAATACAATCACCTACAGACCAATACACTATAACAAGTCAAGATGAACAATCAAACCAGTCAACAATTCAACGCCTTACAAAAGGCAACAACACAATACCAGAATGATGCCAAGATGGCGGATCATATGCGTCGACGTGAGGTGGACTTGATGAATCGCGCATCTGAACAAAATAAACGTGATGAAGAGCAATGTCGTATTGTTCATGGTAATCTTGGTGAGGAAATACGCAGGGCAAAGACCTTGGAAGCTGAAAGGAAGCGATACAAGGCTGGTATTGAGAATGATCGTCGGGAGAATGTTACCGTTACGAGTGAATTAAAAGGCAAGGAGGTAAGAGTAGTTGTATATTTGTCTTTGTGCAGCGTGTGTTGGTATTCTATATTAATATATATTATTCATACATCTATCAAACAACAACCTCAACACAACATACAGACCAACTCTAAGGAACAAAAGATTCAATGGATAAAGGAGATGGATGTAATTAATAATGAAATTGATTTACACCAAACTAACGATGAACATAAGAAGACGAGTAAGCTTCTTGATGCTGAGAATGTAACGTGGATTGTTGAAACTAATCTTGACGTATTGGTAAAGAATTCAATGAATGATAATGGTGGCGGTGGTGTTGATAATGTTGAGATGCAGAACAACACAGAGTGGGATGGAGTTGTTTCCTTGACAAGGGAGGAGTTGTCTGGATTGGCCAATGTTGAAGAAAGACGTGAAGGAACGGTGAATGAAATGAAAATGTTGGAACAAACTATTCATCAGCTACGTGCCAAGTTCTTATCAACACATACTGTAAGTTGTTCTATTGTTTGTTGTTGTTAATGTGTGGATTGTAAACTTACACTGCACATCTAATTCTGACAATACTCCTCTCTATCTTGTTCTTAGAACCTTGGTGAGATGGAAGTGGATGATCTTGAGGCCAAGTGGGAACAGAATTACGAGTACAACAACAACAGTGATGAAGAGGACGAAGAGGAGGTTGTTGCTGGAGATGAAAACAACATGGATGTGGCCAACGATAATGGTGGTAATGTTAGCATGAACAAGGCAGCGGTAATGAAAGTAGGAAATCACGCTGAGAAGACAGCGGGAAGGGCTCCAGTTCATATGGATCTATTCTACAGTCAGGACAACAATATGGTTGTTCCTGATAGTAACTCGGCCTTCAATGTTGGTTATGGATGCTAAATAATAAAGCTGTGTGAAGTGTATTATAATGATAGACAGGCGGTGTAGAGTGTTCAAGCTTGGAGTTTGTACACACGTGTGATTGAGATAGGTTGTTGATTTTTGATACTTGCTATTTGATAATGCTAGCACTAATGAAAATGAAACAAACCAAATTGTGTGTAAATAATCCCCAACCCCCAAATAATTCGAGCCTAGAATAACCTCAACTTTGTACCCATGTCTTCTTCCAAGACTGTCGACTCGGCATCGCCACATTCTTCATTAAACAATCCTAATCCCGACGACTCGATAATGGATGACGGTGAAGTAGACGATACTACGCCCTTCTGACTCCCCTCATCACTTCCATCACTCGGAGAGACAATAGGTTGTGACCTGGTGGTAAAGTCTGAGCCTGATACAACAGAGTTGGTAGTCTGGACTTGCAACTTGGTTGTGCTTTTGGTCACTGGGGGCGTAAATGCACTCCTATAACTTCCTTTATCATCTCCTCCACTCAAAGACGATATTGAGGAAGCTTCCATGGGCTTTGAAGTCTCCAATTCTGTACTGCCTCTCTTGCTTGGGACAACGACACTGGAAGTTTGGACTTGCTGAGTATTTCGTGGTGGTGCCGCAACTAGGTTACCAGCATTCACATTACTACTGGCACTACCAAGGCTGTTTCTACCGGGCCCAAATGCTGATGTCAATCCCCTTGATCCAGGCTTTACTAATTCCCTGGTGGCTGCAAAGATTGCCTGTTGAGCAAGACTACCCTCTGTAGTGACATCCTCAATTTCCCCAACAAGTACAGCATAACCGTCACGTAAATGAGGAATCTTCACAATATGAGAACAGTACTGTGGCCACTCATGTAATCGTTCTTTGAATTGCTCCAAAGCAAACATCTGATATGTATGATTTGATTTGAATTGGCAAGAAGAGGTAAATGATTACACACGTGAGAGAAATATTTCATACATATCTTATGCACAACATCTTATACACATAGAACTTACACCGAAACGAAACATTTTACCACTTTGAGGCGACTGAGATGGTGATTTACGAAGTGCTTCTAGGACATACCGAAGACCAATACCCAATGTGACACTGCTAATGATTTGTTCCTTGATTAACAAACCGAATAAGATGCCTGTAATTCGCAATTCCTTCTCGGGATACTTGGAAAAGAAGCGATATTCATCTATTGTTGGTGTGTATCAAAACATATAGGTTAGAATGATATGTTGGAAAGCAAATCAAGTCTCCTTATAAACTGTGTACTACTTACCAAACAAATTATGAATCATACAGGCAAACTACAATGGTAGATTAGGCATAAGAATTGCGCGGCAAAAAAGTACACATCTTATGCACATAATATTACTTACGATATCATTCTCACGAGCATTGCCACTAGCCGTGAAGGATTTCAGCATCTCAACAACCTTCCGTGCCGACTCTTCCGAGGCATAAATCTGTTGAAAGTATTGATTGGCACATTCTTCAATATCTTCTTGTGAACCGAGGACCGGGGCAGCTTGTTGGGGTGCATCACCATCGCCAGCTTGTGGTTGACCAGCTTCCAAATTGGTAGCGGCATTATTGAGAGAGGAACTATTTGGTAAAACATCTTTCAGGCTAGGATGACGTGCAATACACGCATCAACGATAGCTTTTACGGAATCTCCGAGGCTGACTGCCTTACCACTTGATGCGGGAACGACACTGTTTATAGTATCATTATCCGATGTCAACAGAAACTCCAACGTAGTTTGTAAATTCTCAACACTGACAAGAGGCTTGGGATCATTACCACGAGGTGTTGCATGTTGGAAGTTTTTACCGATAAAACTAATCAGGGATACGGCATACATACCCCGATTACCATATGCAGCACTCCACCGATCAGTAAGCCACGGACGTAAGGTTAACATGTCATGATCAGCCATAACAAAGGCAACCGTTAAACTAAACTCAGGATCCTCCTTTCCATTGAGGATGGACGCGATGGCATTTTCAGGAGAGGGCAATATCCGTACGATGGCGATGATATGTACGACAGTTTGAAATCGGACGAGTGGAGGGTCATGCGATGTTGATCGCCATGCCTCGATACATGCGGCAACGACGGTATTCTGAGAGATCGTCCACAATCGACAGAGTGCACCTGGCATATTCCGTACGACATTCCCCTTACCTCCCGGGTTATTCGTTCCTTGGGGTTTGAAAAAGGAGGGAACTAATTCACGCATCAATTCACCCTTCATTGACATACCAGCACCAGCATTCGCGGCAGCAATGTCACGTGTTTCTGGATCGGCACTTTGTGCTGCAACAGTCAACTGCCACCGAACTAATGCACAAAGGATTATCTCAGGGCACGATAACAATCCCATGACAAATATATCACGCACTTTCTGCCCAACAGTCTTATCATCAGATAAATGTAATAATCGTTGTAATACCTTGGCAGATGCCCATCCCCGTGGATTAATACAATTCGTGGCAACTAAATTCCCATCCACAATAACTGTATTAACATCTAGTGACTCTTCCTCATCAACTTGGAAGGAGTAGATGGTGGGAGGGCATTGTAATAAGTATTGTAATAAACTTAATTGTCCAGCACGGTTTGTCCACTCCTCGGTAGTAAATGTGTCCAAAGGGAGTTGTTCTCCACCCGAGCCTGAACGGTATAATGCCAACATAACCTCAAGATGACGAGTATCTCTAACCGTGAACTCTGGGAAATCAAACGCCCTACCAACTAAATCCCAATTTAGACTATTGTAATCTGAAGCTAATAGTTCGGATATAACCTCTAAATCCCAATTTCCTATGACTGTACACTCTCTACCATTGAATACATCACCAAGAAAGGCCGATAATATATGATCGTTCTTCTCTTTCTTTGTACCCGCGGCCGCAAAAAAGTGTATTAACCGTGCCACACCAGACTCATTCAAACAATCATTACTATCAAGAATAGTATTGACGTTAGGTAACCTGTCTGCTAACAACTTTAGAGCTTTGCGGAGTGTATCAACATCAAAAGTACATGATGGTCCCATCTCGAGTAAAATGTGTACACACTGGATATCATTATCGTGATACTTTTCCAGATATTGTACTTCCATGTTGCAATATATTATGTGTGCTGTGATATATAGAACAAAGTTTGATACCGACCAAAGTAACACAACTCAAAAATTATGGTGCACAAGATGTGTACTTTTTTTATTATCTCAAAATGACGGGTGCACGGAGCAGCAGATATTATTATACAAATAGACAGTATACCTAGAATGAATTTCTTTGATACACCACCGTTTATCGTCTTGATAGAGAGAGGATTGCAATCGGCATCAGTTCACCACCTACAAATAAAAGTTAAAAGTTAAAAGATATGAGCAACTGAGGACGTTCAATCGCCATTTCTTCATCATGGCAAGATGGCAACAAGATATTCGGCCTATCGTCTTGTTCTATTGAGATGATCTTAGCATCATAATAAAACAATAAGATGCATTTGCAATATATACTACTTCTAATTCCATATTCTGTGGTGGCAGATGGACGAGTCCGAGGATTCAAGTCCGTTGTAAAAGAAATGAACAATCGAGACATATCTTATGCATCAAAAAATTGCAATGACAATATGTTGGAGTTAGGCGGCTTCCCACAGTTAGATCATGAATACTCTTATGTGGGTACTGCAATTAATATGATAGACGGTGATGGTAACCTGTCGAATGAATATCGAACTTGTGGAACAGTAAAGATTGAAACGAATATAAGCTCCGAACGGAGCTTTCATCATAGTAGTCGTTACTTCCGTTTGGTGTTTCCCCCAAACAGTGTTGCCGATGACAACTCAGCTTACTGGTTGTGTGTATGGGAAGACTTTGGTTATGATTCTGTTGATAAGGGAGACACGGCACTATGCGCAAGATCCAATATCAAAGCACAATTAAAACTTTCCGTGGACGATGTGGACGACGAGGGTATCCCAACTTCTCTCTCTTCGTTTACAACCTTCTTTGAAAATGAAGATGGTGATGCTTTCCCTATCAATACATATACAAAATATACATTGGTGTAAGTAGATATGATGCATGAAGTTCATGAGATAATTGGCAAAGATACTGCGTGACTGTAGAGGATACTTCAATGTTGGGTATCTTGTAAATAATGTAGTAGGTACTAGAAGATAGACCAAATGTTTCTGATCCTAACCTAATCATTAATATATATCATTATATATGTATGTTGGATGCCATGTCAATAAGTCAAATACTGAAGAAGGATGCCACAAACATCAAGCACAAAAATGAATGAATGATAGTGATATCACGCCTTGAGGTTGCCATGCTCTTCATATCAGATGCAGTGGATACGACGCCAATAGAGTCAGAAGGTGTATCATCCTTCGGCTTCTTGAACAGAACAAAGCTACGGGAGATATTGTTTTTGTCACCGTAGTTTCCTGATTGCGATACAATCAAGTTCTCAGGGACAGGATCCCCAAGGTACACCTCAAATTTTGCCTTGGTGACATAAGGAGACTGCCAATCGGGTTTGTTATCATCGTATACCATCACATTGTACCGCTGACGATTAAATTCTGTCCCAAATACTGGTACTTTAAACTCACGAGAGTAAGTCTTCATGCCTCCATCAATCTCGTTAGAGCGTGGATCAGCCATCAAGCTGAATGGGCGCAACTCATATGTCATGAGAGCTTCATACTCGACGTTCTCTACTGCAAGCAGTAGAAATTTGCCTGGATCTGCACCAGCTCCTAGTGTAACGACAATGGTAACATAGTCTGGTGTATCATCTGGGGGGCTGACATAAAAGGCTCGTCTTAGAGCATATGGACTCCATAGGATCCCGGGAGTAGTGTCAACAAGAGGTTGCTCATGGACTGGTGATTCAACGCGGAAGAACCCCTCGCCAGCTGTACAACAAAAGCCATCTGCAAACTCATCAAGAATTGATAACATATACCATCGATTTGAGTGGACGGTAACAATCTCAGACATTGCGTTATTCTCATCCACGCTCGATTTGTCTTTGTAAGTACCAAAAGGTCTAAAGACTACATTACGGAAGTCAGGTATAGATTCCAACAGCCAGGCTGTTTCACTTCGATAGTCATCAAATCGTAGAGTTACTGTGAGATCAACGATTGGGTCGTATGGACTGCCTGGAGGATATGGCTTTGCAGGGCAGTTGAAGTAACTTGGTGGACTGTCGGATAATTCACAAACTTGGTCTCGAATCCAGTCAAAGTGAGTTCCAACTCGAGAATACACACCCGGAAAGTCTTCATCTCCGCATTGTAATCCCCAACTAACTATTCCCATTTGCACATCTGTCATATGGAAGGGTGAAATGAATAGTGTTAGAAGACGAAAATCTGAACAATGAAAAAGAATACAGTCATAACTCACCTTTGCCACCACTATAATCATCACCCAATCTCAACAATCCGCCACCACTGTCTCCCTGACATGCATCCTGATTACTTTTACCCAAAGCGCACATCATATCATCACTAATGGTACCCTCATACTCAAAGTATGACCCACTTTGAAATTGGCCTGGTATTGAACCCTGAACATTAGAGAAACCTTTACTCTGCTCACATTCATCATTAGGGACATAACTAACAGCGGCAGCATGCAATATTGAAGATAGCTTGGCATTATCCTTTCCGGAAATAGGGTCTGTGTCACCCCAGCCGGTAACTACAAACTCTTCTCCATCCCTTGGATTGCCATGTTCTAAATGATCATTTGATATACTCGGATCATGTAATCTAACGACAGGTTGATCACTCGATCCATATAACTTAACTAACATTACATCATGTTGTAAACTCTTCTCGGCACCACCTTTACCATGAAATCCTGTATATTCAGGATGTAATATTAACTTTTCAAATAACATATTATCAACGGCATACCCACCATTAACACTACTTGATAAGTTATATGCACCAACGTCTGCACCAAAGAATATTTGTTTGGGTGCTTCACCAAAGTTTATCGCCCCGTCAGTATTTACACTACCAATTTGATCATTTGTTATAGGTTGTAATTCCTCATATCCACAGTGACCGGCAGTTAATACTACATCGTTTGCTATTAATGTCCCTCCACAGGTGTGTACATCTACTGCATTGGCTGAGGCTGATTCATCTAATATCTTTTCTAATTGGAGTGATACTACATAGGGGAAACGTCCGGGTGGTGCTGCTTGTCCTCCAACAATCAAGTTTCTATGTTTTAGATGTTGTTGATGTTTTCTTCTTTGTTGTTTGAGTTTGTTCTTCATTGCAATGTGATAATCTTTATTATTATGTGTATTAAATTTGTTATTGTTGATATATGAATTTCGGACAGTGTTTGCAACTAATTCCATAGATTTAATATTATTTGTATTGTTCATATCACCTAATTGCCTCCCATTGTTATCAACAAACAATTGATGTTCTGCTAATAGTGAGTTTGTGTATGTGTTGTGACACATTGCAAGTACACCAATGAGTAGCCTACTTCTTTTTCGACTTGTCGGCGGCATATTCATTAAATTGTATAAATAAACAGACTGAGATGATAGGGAATACTAGGGAGTTAATGCAGCATTATATGTCATATATCTGGGCCGTTCTTCATCAATTAACAACTTTCAACGCCCTTGTGGTATTTTTTGACTACTATACTTCTTAGAAAGTTTTCACGGATGACCTCTAAAAGGAGATGTCCTTCTCGGAGTGTCGCATTCTTCTGTCGTGCGTGCCGAGTCCGTTTTTGGCCACCACTACTTATCCGTACTGTGCCTTCAAGAGCCTTCAAGACTCCAGGACACTTGGTAAGATTCTATTGATAAGATTGCTGTAGTGCTTTGATGTGTTATATGCCTCATAAAATCTACTTTGGACTCTCAAATCTTCAAAAATGTACTACATTTCAATATATCTCTCCGCTATGCTTAGTCTAGTGGCTGCTACAAGCAATGATTCAACTAATTCTATATCTAATAACCTACGAAAGAGTAGCATACGATATCTCCGTGGAGAAGAAGATGTGGTGTGTACTAAAAAAGAAGATTGTCAAGCTCAAAGTCAAGAGATGGGATATGAATTCTTCTATACAGGCGTTTATCCAACAAAAGGATGCTATTCTAAAGGTACCAATGCTTTCTTTTCTTTAGGATCTGAAGATGAAATGTCTATTCCCAACCTATCTGGATCAAAGCAACGTATTTGGTGCAATCCTACTAGTATACCAGTTCAGTTTGAGGAGAAGTCATTATCTGAGCGTGATGCTTGTATCTCTGCCGAATCATGCAAAGCCAAAGCTCTTGAGGTTGGTGTTGATGTAGGTCTCTACTTTTACAATAACGAATTTGAAACCAGAGGATGCTACACGAAAACATCTCCAACATCAGGTATAAAGAAGGCATTTTGGTCTAAGGGAACAGAAGAAGAGATGTCTACTTCAGACTTGTCGGCACCTCTTCTCGAGAGACTTTGGTGTGACGACAAGGATCTATCAGAGAACAGTTTAGATACTGATACTGCATATCCAACACCGGCTGTAGTATTCACAAACTCTCCTGTCAAACCGACTAATAAACCGACTATGCGACCTTCAAAGACAAAGGCACCATCGACACCATCTACTAAAGAACCTGAACCAACAAATGTAAGTATCTCTCATGATACGTCTGCTTTAAACCTTATTTGATAATATCATTTCATGTTCTTGTTGATTCTTTTCTTATGAATATGTGCTTCTTTTCTTATACTAACATACAATCATCTAAACATACACCGTAGGAGCCGACTAAGAATCCGGTTGCAGATGTAGTTGATACTGATGGTACCCAAACCTCACCAACTTCTTCTAATCCTACAAAGTCTCCTGCTACCGAAGCTCCAAGCTATTATCCAACCGTTGATAGTTTCGAGTTCAATGTAAGTTACTACTATTGAGTCTTTGCATTTTATCATTATTACTAATAAATATCTAACCATTTCATATGTATATATCAGTGTCCTGCCCCTGACTTTGTCGGATGCACTGCAGTAGATCTATCCGATCCACAAGATGAATGTACTACTGTAGGAGAACCATGTCCGGGTAGTGCTGATGTTCCAATCTATTGCTGTCGTGATGCATGTCCAAGAAACTATTGTACTGCAAAAGAAGCTCAACCTGATGCATCGTTTGCCAAGGCAAGTGCTAGCACTACTACCAATTCAGGCGAAACAACGTCTGCATTTAGTTTTGCTACTGCTGTATTAGGTTTAGTTGTAATGTCTTTCAACTTTTAGAGAAGATTGGTGATCTTTTTGTACATCTTTGTGACGTATTTTGTTTTATTGTTTGTTATTGTCTGTGGGATATATCTCATTATACATATCGGAATAGGTAGATGTATTAAGTTGTCGTCTTTAGAGTTTCTCTTGTTCGTAGATATGTTTACTAGTAGTAAGGTGCAGTTTATAACTCTAAACTATCTGCTACCTCTTTGTATCAATCTCTTGTCACGACATCAACATAGTACCTACGATGCATAATGCTAAGTATCTTGGGGTATCTTGAGTTGTTATCAAATTGCAATGAGCACGATATACTGCTCAATAGATTGATGTATCACGAAAGCAATAAAGAAGGAGTATATCCTCGTGATAGTACTATCGATATCTCCTTCATCAATCAGTAAGAGCAGCAGCAGCTCTGCTAAAATAAGGGCAGTAATTATTTTTTTCTACTACGAAATCTTCCGATACATTTACAAGTACCACATGTACGACGACTTAATTGTGCTCGGCCACCGCCACTGCCATAAAGAGCTTGGGCAATAGGTATAATAGTATTTACTATTATTTGGCAAGATCGAAAGGCCGCGTAACATATCCCATAATTGCATTTGAATTAAGCTATCTCCATCGACATACCATTATCAACATAATATCCATCAACACATTATACATCGTCAACATGTATACTTTTATCTCAACAATATTTATCACCTCGATGGTGGCATTAGTATCAGCATCAACGTCGGCGGTCGATACTTCATTACGTCGGAGAATGGGGGATGTAGCATGTTTAACACTAGAAGATTGCAGAAGTGCAGCTCTTAGTATGGGTGTCGAACCGCAGTACTTTTATAACAATAACTTTGACACAAAAGGATGCTTTACTAAAACAAACCCAACTGGTATTAAGAAGGCATTTTGGTCTCAGGGAACAATAGAACAAATGTCTACAACGGAGTTAATTGGTATTCAAGAACGTATAATGTGTAGTCCAACAAACAAACCAACACCTGCTTGCCAGACATTACTTGAGATTGCATCAGGAGATGAGCGTTTCTCTACATTGGTTGCTGCCGCTACTGCTGCAGGGTTAGTTGATACTCTTTCGAACAATGTGGGAGATTTGACTGTGTTTGGTAAGTATGTATTGTATTGTGATGTTCATATCATATTATGTTCATATCATATGTCTAATCAAATTATGATATTTATCTACAGCCCCAACTAATGAAGCATTTGCAAAGTTACCGGAAGCAACTGTTAATGATCTCCTAAAGCCTGAGAATGGGGATCAGCTAACCAGTATTCTCACATACCATGTACTAGACGTTGAAATATTAAGTTCAGACCTTGGACCATCCAACACTCTTGGCGCAAAGACGCTAAATGGAGAAACAGTTACAATTACATCAGGAGTTGCGGGAACTGAGACGGGTATTAGGGTTAATGATTCGAATGTTATCTCTCCGTTTGATGTGGTTGCTTGCAATGGAGTCATTCATGCAATTGATACAGTTCTACTTCCACCGGTGCCGGAACCAACTCCTACGCCTCCAACACCCACTCCTCCACCAACTCCACAAACTCCTTCATTTAATTGTCCTGCTGCTAGCTTTATTGGATGTACTGCCCCTGATCCTCAAGACTTTGAAGATGAATGTAATACAGTCGGACAGCCATGTGAGAATGGCAACCCAGGAGAGTTCTGTTGTCAAGATGGATGCCCTCGTAACTACTGCACTGCAAAGCCGGCAACATCATCGGTGAAACAATTTTCAACAAGCAATACTAACGGTTCGAGTTCATACAGTTTAGTCGGAGCAGCTGCTGTTATTTTGACGATCTCTTCTATTATGTTTTAGATGGCGGTACTTGTCTCATGTAAATTAGAACTTGTCTTGTTGATATGTCTCATGTTATGTTAATCATTATGCATTGAATGGATTTACATGATAGACATTTTGTCCCGAGAGGTCACCATAGTAAAAAATGATCATATACCACTTGATAAAGTTACTAACCATCCACAAAGCAAACGCCAACATGAATAGATTTAAAAGTTTCATCCGAAGAAACATCGCCCCAATATCACCATCATCAAATCCTACAAAACTTTCAGCATTCAAATCAAACCATGTCATAAAGGGTTTTCGATGTAATAGATTTGGATTACGGCTATTATATATCTGCTGAAGGATTGATTTTGCCTGTCTTCTATCAGCAATTGATAATTTATTTTCTTCTTCTTTATTATCCTTCTTGTTTTTATTCTTATTCTTTTCACTGTAGAATACATATATACCAACCAATGTAGCTAATAATCTTGCTACTACTGCCAACATTTGTAAGTGCTCCGATTCCACTAGAAAGAATAGTACATAGATAGCCGCACCAACCAATAGAGCTAATAAAAAGGTGGATATATTCTTAACTACCTCGGATAATTGTCCAGCAGTTGATAGCGTTGATGGTAGTGCACATATCCCTGGTGGCAATTCATCATTTGCAACATAGAAGAGTGCAAACAGCAGACATAGAATTGCAACAATTGTAAATGTTTCATAGAGTAATTCAAACCATACTGCTAACATATCGCTCGTATCGCTATTTTTTGTAATGATGGTTTGAGATATTAGAGATATGAACATATCATATGCACAAAAACAACAAACAACAACAACAACCACGTACTTATGATCCCCTATACCCATTGCCAACCCACGAAATAGTGCAGAGAAACTAACAGCTCCTAATCCAAGATAGAGGAGCATCATATTGAAGCTTGATGTGTATATATATTATCTTTTATGTTGGTATGTGGCAAAGTGCTTATTGATCTTTGGTAGTGGTATCTATTTCTTGCTCTATCTTTTGACCGGTTTTCTTTGCAACGACAACTACTAATATATTTGATATATACTACAGACTATCGAGGGTCAATAGCGCCGCACTACTAGACAGGTGATAAAGGAGAGAAGATCTCATCAAAGTACACTGCAACACATACATAGTCGTCTTTTGAGATCTGTGAATAAAAAACAACTGCCGTATCCTCTCTAGCCAGCTCACTTTTTTCACTGACGATGCTACGATGACAAAGCTACTAATGAAATGCCCTCACAATCCAATACACCAACTATAACACAATCACAATCATAAACTACCATTAGAGGTAGAAATACTTATATTTTCATTCATAACATCACTAACTGGCGGCGAGAAACAATATAGACATATAATAAAAAAGAAGGATACACACAAGAGATAAAAATAATGAGAACTTCCTCCATTGCAGTATGTCTGTTTGCATGTCAAGCAAATGCTTTCATACCACCTCGACCGATATCTGTGTCAAGGGAGACACAGTTGCATTCGTTGAAGGACCAGCTAGCCAGTTACTCATATGACGCCGCAAAGGATACTCGACTTGCAACAAAAGTTTCCGAGGCATCTCAATCTTCTACCCCTGCAGTTGTTGAATCATCATCATCTTCGTCTCTACCAGATTTGTCAGGTATTAAAGCAGCCATACCTGATATCAAAGTACCAGATATAAACCTTCCAGATATTGGCAGTAAGATCTCATTACCCGACATAACTCTACCAACAGATATCATATCTCTACCCCAAATATCATCACTAGATGAAATATCAAATCAAATTATAAACACAATACAAAGTTATGAAGTAATAGCAGACAAACAACTAACAACACTATTAGGACCAAGTTGGGCAACAATAAAAATATCAACAACACCAATATTTAACAAGCTTATTCATCCAGACTTACCACCATCAATCACACTACTATTAGCATCCTACATTACATATTCAATAGTTAGTACAATACTTAGCTTCGGTCAGGAACCACCACCGAATAAACCATACCCCAAGAATAAGTATGATGCAATTGCAGCCCGGAGATACTTTGATGGTAAATGGGGATTGGTACTAAGTAGAGCTATACAGGTTAGTTATTTAAGTGGTACATTCTTCAGTTCATTGGCAGTTGATTATGTTACCGGTAACTTGGATAAGAATGCTGAAGTTCGTGCACAGGAATTGTCAGTGTTATTGACAAAGCTGGGACCATCCTTTATTAAAATTGGTCAATCATTATCAATCCGGACAGACTTGCTAAGTCCAGCCTATGTCAAAGGATTGAAAACATTACAAGATCAAGTACCCGCCTTTGACACTAACGAGGCACGTGATATCATCGAAAATGAATTAGGTAAACCACTAAGCAGTATATTCGAAACACCATTCCCCAATGAACCAATTGCGGCAGCATCATTAGGACAGGTATACAAGGCCACAATCAAAGATACGAAACAAGAGGTAGCAATTAAAGTCCAACGTCCAAACATTATGAATCAAATTGCATTAGATATGCATTTGATACGTGAAGTTTCTGGACCAATGAAACGTATCTTTAATTTAAATACAGACTTTGTGGGTGTAGTAGACACATGGGGTATGGGATTTGTAGATGAGTTGGACTACATTGAAGAAGCGATTAATGCCAAGAGTTTTACGGAAAGTATTGAACAAACACCATTAAGTGGTGTTGTATTTGCACCACCTGTTGTGGATGAATTGACTACTAGTAAGGTATTAACTAGTGAATGGGTTGTTGGTGAGCGATTGGATAGGAGTGCTAAGGAAGATGTCAGTATTCTCTGCAGTATTGCAATGAATAGTTACTTGACTATGATGCTTGAGACTGGACTATTGGTGAGTTGGTATCCTCTTGTGCATGCTCTCAGTGTTTGGGATCGCTATAAATGTTTCCACGAACTCTCACACTAACATGATGCTCTCTTCTCATATAGCACTGTGACCCTCATCCAGGTAATCTACTCAGGACAACAGACGGCAAGTTATGCATCTTAGATTGGGGAATGGTTACGAGACTCGACCCCGACTTGCAAATCACATTGATTGAACACATGGCGCATCTAACTTCGGCCGATTATGACGAAGTGCCCAAGGATCTGCTTCTACTTGGATTCATCAATGAAAGTAACGCCGATGTTATTAAGGATAGTGGAGTTGTAGAAACATTGGCTGAGATTTACGGCTCTTGGACTGCAGGTGGTGGAGCGGCAGCTGTCAATGTGAACAAGGTTATTGCCGACTTGCAAGATTTGACTGCCGAGAAGGGTAACTTCTTCCAGATTCCACCCTACTTTGCATACATTGCCAAGTCCTTCTCAGTATTGGAGGGTATTGGTTTGAGTAATGATGCCAAGTATTCAATCATTAATGAGTGTCTGCCGTATGTGAGTAAGCGTCTACTGACTGACAAGTCAGAGAGAACTGGTGGCGCTCTTTCCACTTTCATCTTTGGACCTGACAAGAGTAATGAAGACCGTATTATTGACTATGACCGAGTTGAACAACTAGTATCAGGCTTTGGTGATTACACAACCTCGGCATCAGGTGAGCTTCTTGGCAAGGACTCTACTAGGGCAGAAACTGTTGAGAATGTAGCTGAGCAAGTGCTGGACCTACTTGCCACTGAAGAAGAAACACCACTACAAGAGATCTTCATCGAACAACTTGCAAAGATCATCACAAGTTCAACAAGATCGGCCTGGTCCGATCTCCGTGAGAGAAGTGGCAAGTTGCCCACAGGAAGAACCGTCCTTGGTACCTTGGTAGATCCACTAGGAGTCTTTAGAACGTCTCCCATTGTACGTGTGAATGAGCTTGATGAACGTACCGTCGAAACTACAAGGAATCTCATTGAGTTACTAGCCTCAACTTCCTCCCAGTCTGCTGATTCAAATGTAGACATTTCAGAACTTACCAGTGCTGAAATTGTGGAGATATCATCCATTATTGCACAGAAACTTTTCGATAGACGGAGTGCAGTTGTCAAGACAAGCAACCGCCTTGCCATGCAGCTGTTAGAACTAACGGCAGCCCGTTTAGAGAAGGGCGGTGATCGGGATATTGTTGTAGTACCCTCGCCCGATCCACTAATGACTGTAAGTGATGAAAGGATACACGAAGAAAGTAGCAGTTCTATCAAGAAGAAGGAAGAAGATAGCGATAGACTAGCCTCTGCACGTAAAATCCTTTCCACTATAGAATCATAAAAAGTAATAAGGTATATACATGTTTAGGTGTATGATATCTCTTTACCTCTAACTTTCTCTACATGTAATATGAATTGTGACTCATCTCCTTCTTTGGTCAGCAGTCAGCTCACACTAATCTATCTATCTTGTTCATCAATTCTTCTTCTTCCTTTTCTTCTTCTTTGACGATGATTGCTTCTTTAGTACCATTTGTTTATCATTTTCAGTGGAATTGAACGTACTAGTGAGCATGATAACATAAAGAAAGAACAAAACAATAGCCAATGATGGAATAACAGCTACATATGACCAAATTGATGTTGATATAATTGCACCATAATGACCACCCTTAACTAAATAATCACGAAGCCACCCTTCCCTCATCACTTTCAATTCTTCATCATGCTCAAATGTTAGGGTCATTAAAAAAAGAATGACTTTCCTATTGTGGATGATTTCATGGAAACCGTCTTCAGGAGAAATATGACAAAATTTAGAATCATCCATGGTCTGATAAACTAGTTCACTAATATATTCCCATGGATCAAACCGTAAAGTTTCGGCCATTCGAATCATATCAACGTGTGCATTAACGCGTTTCACTAAATCATCAGATGCCAGAGTTTGGTCAACCAAATAATCTAATTCACTTTTTTGAATATTGTATGTTATTCCATCTGATTGCAGCTGATATTCTGGTGTCATCTTCAAGAGATGGAAATGAATCGTTTCCTTGATGTGTAAACAATGTTCAGCATCTGATACATAAGCATGGTGTGGATATGGAGTTCTGCCACTCAAATCAGTAACGCTTAGCCGTTGACTTTTGCTTGTGGGATTATTTCCAATAAGTATGTTCATCTTCCTAGCATCTTTACAAATCTCTGCCAATGCCACATCACTTAGATCTTCAAGATTGCACGAAATATAGTCAAGATCGTCTTCAGTTTGGCATATCGTGCCATTTATTGTTGGTGCCGCTGATGTGCACAAGATATGCTCATATTGTCCGACAAGACATAACAATCCGGTTAAAGATATATTAATACGCTTAATCATGGGGTATGTTTATTAGTAGTTGGTAATAGGAGACGATCACACGGCAATAAAAGATTGCAGTATATTTGCTATAAATTATAAAGTTGATATGTATCACGGGATCCAGGCGGGACTTATATCTTTTTCTCTTGTGATACTTGATTGGTCTCTTCTTCTACTTAAACACACACACACAGGGGTAGCTTGGTCTCTTCTTCTACTTAAACACACACACACAGGGGTAGCTTTATTATGTTTGATTAGAAATATCGTATCGGCATAGAGAGATTGCAGGAGTTTTATTTATAGCCTATCATTCTTCCTTAGTTATCAGTTATTTTAGAGTGTGGTGTTGGCAGCAGTATATCATCTCTGTCCTCTTATTTGGGTTCAATTTTTTAATAATATGAGTTTAGCTGATACTGATGGTGATTCAACTAAATTGTGCATAGGACGAGATGCCCCTTACCGATATCAGTCAAGAGGTGCCGTTCAATCTCGTCCCATTAATGTAGATGAATTCAGGCTTCTTGGAGAATACATTGCAAACAATAATAATTTGCAAGAGGTATGGTACAACACTCAACATCAAGATGAATTTATTGTTCACGAGGGCACTGAATTATTATGTGATGGCTTCCGTCGTAATGCGGGAATTGGTGCAATAAGAATTGTTAGGGGTACAATTTCTGGTTCGTCAGTATCATCTCAATTATTAGATGCAACTGTGCCTAGACTACGTCCCTATGAGGATACTCAATTGTGGTTGCAAAACAACACTTTTATTACATTGGATAAATGCAGCTTCACAAGTAGTGGAATAAATGCACTTTCATCAGCTCTTCAAAGATGTAACTCGGATCCGGATATCCCTAGATGAGAATCCTGAAATTTTGAGTAGTCTTCTCATGGTATTCAAGGATTATCTCTCAATAGATGTATTAACTTTATGTTGCAACGGAGCAGGTATGGAATGTTGCACTGCAATTAGAGTAATGTTACAAGACCCTCAATGCAAATTGACTTCACTTAATATTGCAAGGTGGAATATTGATGATGAGTGTGCGATTGTTTTGGCGAATGGTCTAAAGGCGAATATATCATTAATTGAATTGAATTTGATACAAAGCCACGAAATCACTGACAAAGGATGGCATTCAATTTCCCTTGCCTTGTGCAACACATCAAGTATCGACGCAACATATGCATCAAATCATACAATCAAGCAAATTCACTTACCTAGCTGTCACAATCCAACTCCGGGTAGTGGTGAAGCTCTAGTCCACTTCTTGATAGAGGAAATGAATGATAGCAACAATAAAAAGCTGACCGCAAAGAAGAAGATTTTGTATTATCATAATCAGGACTTAGACATGCGTCTTTTGTTTGAATGGGATATGAAAGCTCTTCCATATGTTACAAAGTGGTTTGATGAGTATGAGGATAAAGCCAAAGAAGCAGATGTTTCTAATGCTCAAAATAAGCAGCAGTGGAAAGATGCAGAAGAGGAGTGGTCACGTGCAAATGAAGTATCTGATCTTGTGGGGGAGGTATATGCACGTGCTGAGGAGAAGTATGATGCTCATGCTAACACTTGCCCCATATGCACCTTTATTTCAGAAACCCCACACTGGGGTATGGAGGGCACAAAAGAGCAATCCGAGTGTGGGCAGAGTGCACAAGTAATAAAGGAGCATCACGAAGCAGGGAAGACTTTACAGCACGCGGAGGACATCTATGAGCATGCATGTGAGCCGTTGAGCCGTGCAGAGGAAGTTTTGAATGAACTCGACGATCAAATGCAACACGAACCAAAGCGTTGGTATCCTGTACATTATGAGCATGTGAAGTTATCTTGTGTTTATCAATTTGTCCGAGCAATGCCACTGATGGCTATTCCTCAGTCGTCGAAGAACACTGTTTCTATAAAAGTATAAGGATATAAAGTTCAGGTGATAACATCTCATTTAAACTCTTTTAACACACCGTTCTTCTACATGTATATGAAAATCAAAACAAACTGCTCATCGGTACTACCCCAAACATCTTTCTCTCCTCCTAAACTTGGTACAACACAGTGCTTCCAAACATGCCACATCACCTTATACTTTCTCTTCATTTTCTGGTGGTGGTGGTGCTCCCAAATCAAACGTGCGGAATGTTGCGGCATAACTCTGAGCAGCCGCTGCCGCAGCTGTGGTAGGATTAGAGGTGGTAACACCCTCTGAATTACCCTGTCCACTTGCAGCGATGGCAGCAGCATACTGCTGATGCTTGAATCCAGCAGACTTTCCATCCTCGTTTAACCACAACTTGTTAGTATGCTTCTCCCGAAGCGCCTGGGAGCACTTATTGCGGGCACTTTCATCACCAATATCATCCCACAATCCAGTCGCTTTATTCATCGCGAGGAATCGACCGGGTGGGTTCAATACACGCCAATCAGACACGATCTTCATGGCAATTACGGGCTTGTTTGAACGGGTGGAAGCTTGGTAGGTGGGCTTCAAGTCTTCAACGATGCGGCGGAACTTGATATTGCCGGGATGATGATTCGTTCCTCCACCACGACCTGTCATGACGTCATTTGGACCAGCCTTTTCAATACCACTCATGGCTCTGGGATCAGGATTGATTAGATCCCTGTTGACCACTACAGGCACAGCAGCTGCCTTCTTCTTTGCTGCTGGCTTCTTATCATCTTCGGCCATAGCAGCCGTAGCCAAGATATCCTGTTCCTGGCTGTCGAACATTTTTGCATTCAGCTTACTCAAAGATAACAGATCAACGGGGGCATTTCCTTCTCCTTGCGTAAGGTACGTCTTCATGGGTGATTTGACTTGTCCTTCCAAGAATTGCAATTGATCCTGAGATAACTTGCTAATCTCACGGTCGGCATCAGGTCCCTTCAACTTGCCTTGTAGGTTGAGTAACTGCTGGCATACATTCAAATCACTCTCGGATAACTTGGCACCTGGAGATGGCTTGGCTGCACTTCCACCGACTATGTTATCAGTACTGAATCCTCCCTGCTTACGCTTGCCAACCTGCAATTCATAAACCTCCACACCACCACTTGTTAGTTTAAACTTCTTCCGTCCGGCGACGTTCGTATCTTCCCTCGCACGGCCATTACGTTTGTAACCTGGTTTGTGTTGAGCTGCCATTGCATGCCAACGATTTTTGACGTCGTTATCACTACGTCCTGGTAAAGCTGTGAGGATGTAATGCAAGGGGTAGGGATTAATTAGTTCAGGGTTATCAGGAGAGTGATACACACACATCATATGAACTAAAATACAACTCACCAGCAGCAATCTTTGTCCACTTATTCCCAATCCTATGCTGCATATCCCTAATCATAACATCCTCATCAGAAGTCCAATTTCCCTTCCTCCCAACACTAGGGTCAAGATTATTAGTATAACGTTCACGACATTGTTTGGATGTACGATGTTCCATACGCTCGGCAACACCCGTCCAACTAATCTTGGTGTTACCATTCTGCATTTGTTCACCAATTAATGCCAATAACTGATCATCTTCCTCTTTAATCCAACGACGGGGTGGACGACGAAATCCAACCGGTGCCGCTGGTTCTGGTGCCCTATCACGAACTGTTGGCCAGGTGGCAGCTGTATAATGTAAGGTTAGTAGTTAAGGAAAGAGGGTATGTAACAAGGAAGTGGTGAGATGATGAAAATATGAGGGTAACACAATAAATAACATCCCAACAAACAGCGGCACCCTAATATCTCTAAATCCCCCACCACCACACCACCAGAAAATACCACCTCACAATTAAATTAATCCCAACATATAAACTAAACTGCCACCCTTTAAATATAACTCAACGCCATAGCCTAATTATTAAATTAGGCATGTACAAACTTAAGTATCACCCCACTAACTCTCAACACCAATAAATACGTCTCCACTATATTAACCACAACTTATAATACCAATTAACCCCCAACCAATAATATTATAAAACACAAATCACATGTATTAAATATAAATACATACCAACTTCATTATTGGGCGGCAAGGCAGCCACGGAAAAAGCCTTCGCCACGGCATCAGCGACAGTAGATGATACTTCTGATTCTTGTACCGGTGGTGGTACGGCGGGTGGTGCCTCTACCACTGGTGGTAGTGGTTCCAAGGGGGGTTGTTCATTAGGTGCACCTTCCATTGTTTAAAACGATTTTTATGTTATGACTTGAACTGATGTTTGTAAAATTTGTTGATGGGCTGTTTAATTAAAATATAGATGACGGCGCCGTACTTAATTCTGTTTAGCTGTGTAGGTATTACTTTCTTCTCTTGTATCCGCATGCACCAACTGCCAACTTGATTCCTTTGTTATCAACACTAATAAATTAGCTAATAAACCTCCACTAACAAAATCAATGAAAACGTTTTTTATGAAAGTTTGAAGTTTCGCAAGTGATGAAGCGTCACGAGAAAGGTATCCTATGCACCCACACCTCATAAGTACATAGCTACCTAGAGGTAGTCTATCTTGACCAGAGTGTAATCTTATCTTATATAGTTGTATCCATAATCGACTAGAAGTAGCTTGTGAGTTATATGGACTATATTCTTAGGTGAAGATATATACCTCAACTCAAATACAAGGTATCCTTTTGTCTACTTTTTTATGCCTTGACCGTCTCTTCTTGGAGGTGTTACTTACTTGAGTGTTATCATATACCCATCTTTTGTATCAGTGTGAAAGAATCATCACCACCTCTATAGAACTTCCAATTACCTGCAACATCTGCATGACCAAGAGCCTTTGGGCATCCTGTCACACCACTCACTAAAGCCAGTGGCTTACCATCCTTGCCGATTACCATCTGTGGTCGTTCTCTTCTCTCACATGTGATACTTGTGCCGTCTGTGAATTCAATAGTAGTATCAAAGGCTCCTGTTCTTGGATTTGACCAATTTATGCCGTCTAAACTCCATGCATGTCCACCCTGCTGTAACTTTGGCACACACTTGTAGGGCAGAGCATTGAATAGCATGTGATAATATCCTCTATGATCTCGAAATACCGATGGATCTTCTCCAGTATGACTGATAACTACCAAGTCATTCGGAGCATTACATACTTCATTATCAGAGGGACAATGTTGCATTGCAATACCCTCGTCTGAGCAGGTTGGCTGGGCTATATCCATACCATCACCACGATAAAAGAGATATGTGGATCCATCATCATTCAGATATGGCCCAGGATTCTGCCTCGGAGATACTGTCATGGGATTTCCCCACGTTTTGCCTTCATCTTTTGATACCATCCTTTCAATTGGACCAGTTGATCCTGAAATTGTATAGAGAATCCAATCACCCGTCTTGGGCGAGATATGTACACTTGGATTGTGATGTTCTGGTGGCAATAGTACCGGTTCAGCCTCCCACCTCTCATATGGACCTTCGATACTCGAGGATATCACTTGAGCAATTCTTGAATGAGTTTCCCAATTGTTTAAACCACATCGTTTTCGTGTATCGGGATCTTCTTTACAGATAATCTCAGACACATACATGAGATACTCGCCGTTACTCTTTTGCACTATTGATCCGCCCCAGGACGAATGAGTTTCGTCGAGATAACCCAGTTTTGATTTATCCACTGGTTGAAATCGAAGATAGGAGCAATCAACTCCCTCTGCCCATGGATCACATTCACACTTTCCTTCTATGCATGTACCTGCTAATGAACAATCCCAATCATTGGTGCATTGGCCAGTTGATACTACCCACTCTATCAATTCACCCTTACGCCCATCTAGACATTTGTTGTCACATGTATCATCATAGTATTCTCCAGCACCATTTTCTTCTCCGGGTGTAGACACTGCCAATATACATGTCGATCCAGCATCACATCGATATTCAGGCGGAGCTGAAGGATTACGAACACGACATGCCTGCCCTTTATCACCAATTGTTGATTTACTATTCCTACCAAAACTATTTGCACAGTATGGTGCCTGTCCTGAAACTTCATGACAGCCTTCAGGACATTCGTAAATACCCAATCCACCACCCTTTGCACGACAAACGTCACCATGTCGTGCTTCATGATCATGTCGTTCTAATTCATACCTCTTTGAATTTAAACATGGATTCCAACGCTTCTTCTTTCGAAGTGATGATGAAAGTTTATTATTCTGTTGTTGTTGTTCATCTGCTTGTTTTTGTATACTCTCTAATAAATCTTGTTGCAATTGTTTCTTTGCAAAATGATCTGAAAATCGTTTCAAACTTGTAACTTCTTCTTGATGCTCATTTGATATTGGATCTATGTATTCTGATCGTATTGATATGGTTTCTACTTTTTCAGATGTTGTTGATAGTCTTGTGTAGATTGTATAGAGGACAAGGGCTAATGCTACAAGCTTTAACCTTTGTGTTAATCTATCTCTATCTATAATTGTACCATCATCACTAACTATACTATTTGCATCATTATAATCTCTTCTAGTATGACGTCCTGTACTCTTACTATGTTGTTGTTGATGTCTTGATAATGATGCTGTTTTGTTGTTTACATTAACATTATATCGTTCATACAATCTACTACTACTATTGTTTGATGATGAACTTCTGGATGATGTATGCCGAGGTCCTCTATGTTGTCCAATGTGGTATCTTCTCTCATTATCTGTATTCATATTATTGTTTGTTGCTCGTCTCTGTCGAGGTACTAAGTCCATATATTAATAATATTAATGATGGAAGTCTTTATATCTGAAAGTAATACGTGATTACAATTGTAGAGAAGGGCTAATCAAAATTTAAATAAGCAACACTATTAGCTTTGGTAATGGTAAAAGTCATAAAAGTATCCAGACCACCACCGCCGGCACTACAACCGCTAATCCTAGTAATAAAGAGCGTTAAAAACCTTGACTATAGAGTTGATTGTGTCTTCATCTTCATTGCTATATCAATCAACAAGAGAGTATTGAATCAATGTTGATTATTGCACTATTGCTATCAGTTTTCACATGTTTATATAGTGAAAACTCCGATTTGGGGGAGGAAGGAATGGTGGTACTGGTACCACATCAAATCAGTAAGAGAACACTAAACTTGCATGCCCTTTTATCACACTTCTTGATTGATAGGATATGGTGATGGGCAGAGTTCTAATATATGATGGTCTCATAATAAAGAGAATACAAACACTGAATGAAGATGAATGATGCGTATTATGATTATGATTTTGACGATGATCTAAGTCTATTCGACCGTGATCTGTGGGGTAGTGATGGCGACTCCTCACGATATGGAAATTGGGGATCATACTCACATCCATCAAGGAACTCTACTAATGCTAATGATGGAGATGATAAACCAGATGCAGCAGTTTATGTAAGGGCCGTGCTTGGCTTCATGGTAAGTGCATATCTCATGCTTAAGATACACCAATATCATTATTGCATTTGCAAAAAACATCATACTAACATACCTCTCCCATCTTACTATCTACATAGATTGCCCTGCTCATATACTTTGCAGCCTTGGTATATGACTGTGAAAAAGATCGGGCGGTATCAAAGAGAGATATTGATAGAAGTATCATAACAAAGGTGAGAAATTATATTATCTTCTGATCTGTATCTTATTAAATGTTGTACACTTAACACATCACATATCTAAAACTTACTTCTATTTCAAGAGAGTTCTACCGCATGGATCTGAAGAACATTGTCAATCTGAGGATGTAGATAACAATACCGAGGAAGAAGAAAAAGATACAGAAGATCATATGTCATGCCTTAGCCATCTCATACCGCCATGTTGGAGGAATACAAAGGAAAAAGTGGCGCCTGAGGAAGATATCTTGGAAAGGTATCGGGCTAAATCAACCAACCAGCATGTATGTGCACACTGCAATCTAACAAGAATGGATGTCGGGCACAACGAAGTAGTAACAGATAAAGATGAGTTAGTACTGGCAGAAGAAGGGGAAGGCATGGCCGAAGAAATGACATGCAACATTTGTCTAGACGCCTTTGAAGTTGGGCAAAAGGTATCGTGGAGCAAAGAAGGATGTCAGCACGTCTACCATTATGATTGCATCCTTCCTTGGGCCGTATTAGGCAATGTACGATGTCCAGTCTGCAGAGAAGTATACTGGTGTAGAGAGAAGAGTAGTAGATTATGTTGTCGAAGAAAAGAGAGCGAATCAGCAATAGAGATGAGAAAGAAAACATTCTGTGTTGTTCACGGATTGAAGAGTCCACCAGATGATGCAGATGGAGATGATGGTATAGTAATGCAAAAGGCCGGCAACTTAAGCAAGGCCGAATCAAAGAGCTGGGGAAATAGAGCCACGCCACCACCAGTCTCTGCATTTCATATAAGTGATAATGATAATCAATAACTCTCTGCTTAATAATTTGATTTCTTTTAGCTAATCTTTATTATGAAACAATACACCATTGTATCTTTTCCTTTGTTGTTCACTCTGTCATCTTCGTGTTTGTTATCATACTCGAATGTACAGAACATATTACATATCAAATCTTGACTTCTTTGCAGGCCCACCAAGGAGGTCGTCAAAGCCGTACAAATCATCACCATCGGCACCAGAGGATGCATCCATCAAGAAGGCTTTCCTCTTTGACTCCCTATCTACACTAAAGTTCATTTCATTTGCAAGAGGTGCAGTCTCCATCACTTGCCGAGGTTCCTCGATGTGACGCTTCTTCTCAGGCGCTAGTGTGTCAATGATGGTTGACTTGGGTGATTTACCCTTTGTCAACACATTCTCCTTCAAGTCCAACCAATCCTTGACATAACTTTGACGGAATTCACGACGTTCAAGATGAGCAGAATGATTCATCATGTACGGATGTCGAAGTGCCTTTTCAGCAGTCATACGCTTCTTGGGATCAAGATGAAGCAAGCCATCGATAAGACTGATCAATCCAGCATAGTCCGATTCGGCTTCATTGCCAAATGCCTTGAGTAGATGCCGCATCGCCTTCTCCACACCTCGGTTGTACTTTTTCTTCTTCCCCTCGTCTCCAATAACATACATTTGATTAGAGTAAAAGGGAAACTTCTTAGCGTCGTCATAATTCTTTCTATCGGGGACACCAACAATCTTGAACACTTGAGTCATCTTAGACACTCGATCTTTACCCGGAAAGAGTTGCTTACCAATAAGGAGATTGGCCAGAAGTGCTCCAAAAGCCCACATGTCAGTTTCCTTGGTGTGTCTAGTGCCACCCAGCAGAAGTTCGGGAGCTGCAAAAGGCTCGACATCCTCTGTATTATGATCCTTACCCTTCTTTGACCGGACCTTCTTCAGTGGATCAAACTCTTTCGTACGATCCTTGCCATGCAGTACCATAACTTTCGATAAACCACTAAGCTTGGCAGTACCGCTGTGATCAATATGTATTTGATCAGGCAACAGACTGCGCAATATGACATGATTTGAGTGGCAGAAGGAAATGGCTGACAAAATGTCATGACACCAACTGGCCAAGACTGCTGATGGGAGGATTGTCCCTCCATTGTTCTTCCTTGAGTATCTACTAAGAACCTTTTGAAGATTGATGGGTGTTGGCTCGAGGACTAAGTGAGACCCTGCCCCTAACTGTTTCTTCCCACTACTAGTAGCTCTTTGATTCCTATCAAGCATTGCTAAAATATCGTTGGATGCTGCCTTTGCTGTGATACTACTTGTTGTGGCGGCTGCCGGCTCTTCTGCAGCAACATCAGTATCCAAAGCAATTGCCAGTGGTAAAATAAAGTTGGGATGACCTTGAGGAGATGGAATCAAGAAGTGAAGTTCATGCAATAATTGCATCTCCTGAAGTGCCGCCGCCGAGTACCCCATTTGCATTATATCCTCCCCAGCTGTTTTTTGCTCCTTGTTTTGAACCTTCTCGGGAGGCCAACGCTGTAAAGAGAGGGGAACAGTCGTATCATTTTCCTGTGCCTCGTCGCCTTCGGGGCCTGTCAAGAATGAACTTAGTGCGGGAAACAATGTCTGCATTCTCGTGTATCCACCAGCAAAGGATTGCGCCATTAATGCCAACGCTTTCATGTCAATAGAACCACCATTGAACAGTTTAGGAGAAGAGAAGATCTCACACAGTGATCCACTAAGACTCGGACCATATTGATGGGGTACCCACCATCGCAGTCCTGCTGTATCGAGGTGTTCTTGTGGTGCATTACCCGCAACACACGTTTTCCATCCAGCATCATACATCTCGGCAGTAGAATCCAGTGTCCCATACCACCCATGCTTACCATCAATTTGTTTCATGTCGAGCAACCCCGGCTTGATCTTAACTGACTTAATTGCCTCACTATCCGATTTCTTAGTGTCTTGATCGGCTAGTGTTGAATAGGCAGCTGTCACTGGTTGTTCATGAAATGGTACCGGTGGAGATAACGACGCAATCTCACAGAGCAACTCTTCAGCAATAGCTAAGGACTTCCAATTCCCTTCCAAAATAATATCATTAGAACCCTCTACTATACCATCTGAGAATCGGATGGTACATTTCGACTCGAAACAAATCTTTGCAAGTACCGGCAGTACTTGCCTCTCAACTTGATAACTCGGCACTCCCCGAAAGACACGACGGAGCTTGGAATTTTCTCCAATTCCCTTGTATTCGGGAGATGATACAAAGGTAGAGTCGTCAATACTCTTCGATCCTTGATGTTTACTCAGATACGTGGCACAATCATTTTGCATCTTTTGAATGTTGGCACCCATACTAGATGACTTGGCATCACTGAATATTTCATGCTTGGACTTCAATGCCGAGCTCTTCTTCACGCCTGACAACGACTGACTTGAATGGTAAATAAGTTCGGCCGCATGAGATACCGTAAGTGGCTGAAGATTCAATGCGGGGAAGAGTGGCTCGATATCAAATGATAGGAGGCCGCAAATTGCTGCAAAGGCATACTTCGGGCCATACTTGAGCCAAAGCAATGGACCAGCGGCCAACACATGTCCCGAAAGTGCTATTCCCATGGCATTCTCGGCAAGTGGTTCAGCCATCGCCTTGGTACCAACCACGGCATTAATAACCCAATCCACGCCTGACCAAAAGACATCATAATTCATTGCAGTTAGCATGATCTTCTCGGCCTTGATGACACGACGTTCCCAATTCTTCGCTTCCTCACTTTTGGGGTTGAACAGTGATCCAGGGTAAAAGACACGGTAGGCATGCTCAAGTACTGCATCCAATCGTCTCCACTTGACAACCTTTTGAGACTTGTTGGCAATATAGAGTGATGCTAATTGTATATCACGAAGCTTAATGCTGCCATCAGTGTTCTTCGGAGTATTGGGTAGATTGATGTAACGATAGAATATAGTACAGGCATGAGCGGCAACCTTCTCAGAGAGACCAGAACCTGTAATCATTTCAGATATTTCGAGACAAGCTAATCCAACGGCAGTTGTACCCGATAGTCGGAGAGAGTCGGCAATACTTGTAGACTTGGAGGTAGAAGCAGCATCTCCGTCACTATTAGTCTCGGTGCCTTGATCAGATTCCAACAAAAGAGCCCAATCTCGTCCGAATCCCCATCGTTGTTTACGAATATGATGATCTCGGAATAACTCAATCTGGATATGGATTAATTCCATGGCAATATCAATCTTGTGAGTAACTTGACGTTCACCCTCCTCACCACCCACAGATGAGTCTCCCCCGTCAACACGTAAGTGAGTATTGCCTGTGATGGGATCTATGCCGACCTTTGCACCACTTGTTTGTTCAACAAATTCAAAGAAGTAGTTCCAGGACCCTCCTTCTTGCCCTAAATTATTTCGTATAGGCGCCATAAGTGCACTCAGATAAACCCTGTCTGAGCCCAAAGGGTAAAAGTACACGCCTCGTCGTAAGTCGTCAAGTCGGGACTTCATGTATCCCCAAAGAGTGGACACTCGTGAGGTATTACTCGTACTGAAGAAAATCTTTCGAGACTGATATGGAGTAGCCTCATTAATCAAACGATTGTTCGATAAACGTCCCATATCCTCCTCGGATTGTACCAAGATTGTACAACGATTAGTTTTCATAAAAGAAGTAGCAAATGCAGACCCTTGTAAGTCCTCAAAAGCATCAAACACCGCCGAGGACGATGAGGCATTGTTCTTCTTGAGATCACCAAACAAGTGTCGATAATCTGTGTTGGACAATTCACCACCCATCCAGCCCAAGTCCTTGTAGACACCTAGCTTTGTCATTGGTGCATTATGAGATCGACACATACTATCCAGCTCACCACTCAAATACTCCCTTGCCTTCTCTAAATCACTCTCCGTTTCAGATAATATTGTAAATTTGGCAAATTGTTTGGACTTGGAATCGGAATGTGTGAGTTTCACTTCACAATTGTAACAATACCCCTTGAGCGAGAAGAACCGCGTCTTAGTCTCGGCAACAATGATGCGGGGGATGATCACCTCTGTCCTGTGACGATTGTCTTCGGGTTCAGCAATACCTCCCGCTGATGCAAGGCTTGCCATGCTACCATTGATTGCCGGAGTTAGGCCAGAGGTAGCGTCTGGTGCAGCAATACCCAAATCGGCATTAATCCTTCCCAAAATCTTCTCGAGCCATTCAACAGCCTTGGCAACTTCCTTGCCTGTTACGCTCAACTTCCAAACCACTCCATCTTTGGAGTTGTCATATGCCTTTGATAAGAATTGAGCCTCCTCTTCATCCGATACATCTTTCCCCTCACCAAAAGATAAAGTATTCTTTCCCAGTCCCCAATTATGTGGCACAGTTAACTTGTCAGTATCAATATGCACCCTTGAATACTGTGAACATTTGAATAATGTATGTCGTGCCACCATAATATCCTTAACGGGTGTTTGGATGTATAAATAACTCCGTCCCTTATTGCCAGGAATGGGAGATTGAGCACCATCTGACCGAGGAGTGTTGGCATTCGATCCTAATGCACCCTGAGGAGCATTGATTAGTAGTGATTGTGATGAGTTATTCCTACTTCCACCATATTCATTCTTACGGGTAATGGCATAACTGCCTTGTCCATCGCCTATACCCTCAAGTGCACCCTCCTTCTGGGGTTCAACTAATATCATCCACTTCCGTGTACTTAAATCAACCCAATGTTCTTCAACAGCATCAGTACCATGATACATTAATAAATGCTTATTCCCATTCGTGTTATCATACTGAGCAACATCGGCAACATTCCATAAATCATCGTCAGGTTCATAAACTTTCACGGTACGATTCATAATATTCTTCCCTGGAAGTTGTCCCTCGCGTTGTTCCATCCATTCACCTTCCAATTCAAACTCTTCCTCCTCATCGTCATCATCATCATTTGATGTTTTAGATGATTCAATTGTACCACGACAATTTACTGATCCACAATGACACTTAGTCAATGATCTTCCACGTTTACGTTCCCATTGATAATCAAAACTTAATTCTTCACCCTCCTTAATTTCCTTCAACGCGAATACACCCGCTCGACTAATACCCTTCACCTTCCAACGATGTACAACACAATTTGGTTCACATGAATGATTAATATATCGTGCAATACCTCCCCGATGTCGTGCATCGATATAAACATTCCCATCCAATGCCATAATATATAACATTCTTTCATGTTTATATCGTGAGAACAAACCATCCAAATATTGTTTCTTAACTGCCACACCAACATATTCCACAATAAAATCACCAGGTTGACAAGATTGTTGTACCATTAATCCCCTACCCTTTAATCCTGCATCAAAAACCGATAGTGGTTTCCATTCTTTTTTAGTTATACGTTTATTTCCACATAATGGCCCAGCGGGACAATTAGTACCACACTCCTCTTGACATGCGAATAATGCACAGGATGTGTCTGTACAACACATAGTTTGTGTGGTAAGGTTTGGTTCACAGAAACATGCCTCAGGACGGATGGGCTTAGGACGTGATGCTCTTTCTAACTTGGATATTGCCGAATTTGCCGATTGGAATACACCACCCATATTAGACAAGTTAGAAGATGACCCACCGGCACGATTATGTGTCTCACTTGGTCCTGAATCAGCCCACTCGACATCTTGAATATGTTCCACATCGTTTGGTAAGTCTATTGGACGTTTTTCAATAATTTGACATATGTTTGGGTTTTTGGCATTGGCTGCTGTAGCCCAATTTAAGGAGGCAGTGTAGGTGGCATCATCTACCTTTGGTTGTTCAGGTTGTTCTTCATTGTCGGTATCAACTAATTCTTCTTTTACTTCGGATTTTACATTTTCAGATTTGATACCACTTGATTGAACTGGTGGTGGTGGATATTGAGAAGTTGAGCCTTGCTGTTCGGATTTGACAGGTGCTGGATTATGGTAATCTCGAGGATATGACGATGATGAATGCTGCTGTTCTGGATAACTGCCGCTGCTGCTTGAAGAATGGGGTGGATATTGACCACTGTCAACTTGAGTGGAAGGATGTCCATCTGGATACGCTGTTGTGCTACTGACACTTTGAGGTGGGTATGATATACTGCTGCTGCTAACCGGTGCAGCTGACGGTTGATATCCATGACTGCTACTTGTACTTTGGGATGGATAGGCACCACTTGATGATGCAGTCTCCGGACGACTACCCAATGGCTGCTGAGAAGAAGACATCCAAGCAGGTTTATTACTCACACCCCGTCCTCTACCGGCTCCACCATTATCTCTGCTGCTGCTATAACTAGTAGTTTCTCGTGGTGCACCCCATCTACTTCGCTGGGTAGATCTTTGAGGAGGTGGCATGGACTCTCTTCTTCCACCATCACTTCTTGAATTAGTAGTAGTAGAATAGTTAGACTCTCTACTTCCACCATTTTGGGAAGAAGAATAAGTAGGAGCTCTACTATTTCTGTCATAATTTAACGATGTGGTATATTCGCCACCACCACCATTTCTTGAATTAGTAGTAGAGCCACCATTGGAAGCAGGATGATTATTTAAATGTTTATCCCATTCACTTTCATACTTATTAGATTGTGAATATTGAGATTGACTTTGTGACGAATAATTATTTTGTGAATAGCTTTGTGAGGATGGAGGAGCACGATTTGGAGGAGGTGGAAAAGAAGGTGGTTTTGCAAATCTCGGTTGTGTTGTTGTTGAATTTGAATTAGTATCTTGTGGTACTTGTGTAATATTATATTGAGTAGGTGGTGGTGGATATCTGTTGTGTTCGTTTGGACTTTGTTGTGGTGGATATCCTGATGATGATGCGTTGCTGTTGCTACGTGGATCTATTGCTCTTTGATTATCCATATTTGTTGTTTATTATATTGTTCTGTGGCGGTATGTATATTTGTATATAATGTTGGTGTATGTGATTTTTTTTAATAACCAGCCTCTTTTTATTTGTGGGGGGTTGAGTATTATATTATGGAGTATAAAAGCTGCACCCTATCAGTTGTTGCCTATGCCTTATTCCCTACAATTAAAATATGTAGAGTGGTTAATATACTGATATTATAATATGAGCCGTTATCGTAATTAATTATCAATAGCACCACGTCGTTGAGTTGTCAGTTGTCAATGATGAAAAATGAAGATCTCTTTGGATTTTGTGTGGTTTGCGCTCTCGGGGGTCTGGGCGCGGCCCCGGAAAGTCTATGTACCACAATCAAGGCTGAAACGAGGGGCGAGGCCCCCGAAATAGCCATTGTGCAAAATTTACTACATCATAGTTGGAAGAGGAGATACATTAACACGCTAGAGTATGGGCGGTAAACCGAAAGGATCTGCATCATTGAATCCCTGGGAGGCACTTTTTTCATCTGCTACTCGACCTCAGGCGGTAACTTCTTCTTCATATAATGTGGATGAAAAGAAGAAGAAAAATGACACATCTGATGTGTCATCATCAAGTTGCAACAATATTATATCAACGACAACCACCAATAAAGGAGGGTATACAATACTAATACAACATTCAATAACACCAAAGTTTCAACGTCAATATGCATTATCATCTACAATGGCACAGAATAATACTACTACTGACAAATCTTCTAATAATAAAGCAAGCAGTACATCATTATATACATCACTTTCATCGGGCATGTCAACCATGAATATATCTAAACGCTCACATCAACAGCAGCAACAACAAAATAATTCAATTAGTAGTAGTGGTGGATATGGTATATCAGGTCCATTCTTGGTAAAACAATCATTTATTGAATTATGTCATAAATTTAATGGAGCTGTGATATTTGTATCGACTATTGGTAGTAATAGTTCTATATTGGATATGATGGAATGTATGTCAACAAACAGTGGTATTTGTGATGATGAAATGTTGGTTGATAGTAGTTATCAGGCGGCTAGTGGCGATAATGGTAATGATGGCGAAAACACACAACATCCGATTGAAAAGCATAGGAATGCAATACAACTGTTTAAGAGACACGGAGCATGTGTTGATCTTTCGTCTAATCCATTTGGCTGGGATGATGATGACGACTCTGATAATATAGAAGGAAAGGATGAATGCGATTCATTTGTACACAAGTGTTCAATGAACAAGTTACAACCAATAGCTAATGCGATACGAAATGCTGCATTATCAATTGAATCTCGTCGAGGATCATTATTAGAAGAACAAAGTCAACGACAAACCAAACAACAACAGCCAATACCAATTGTTTTTGAATCAATGACACCATTATTGAATGTACACGGTGTAGATAAAGTTTGTGTATTACTCAAAAGTTTAGGTAGGGTAGCACTCTCTTCTACTTCTAATCAATCAACGAAGAACAACACAATACTATCACCAATTGTTGTACCTGTATTGTATGAATCATTACAACCATCGGAACATCGCTCTATTGAGGATGTATCTGATGCATTTGTACATCTCAATCTGGCGGCTAATGGTAGTGTTCATCAACATGAATCATCTAGTAATGATAGCAACTCTACATCAGTCATGTCCGGAGTTATGGATTTGGTAAGACGGGGTGGAAGTGGTGGATTAGGTGGAAAGTTGATACGGCATTGTAAACCTTTTCATATCATGAAATCAGTATCAAACAGTAGCAGTATGATTATGACGAAGGATGCACGAGATGATTGTTATTGGGTGCTAGAACACGACGAGGACGAGGATAATAACCAGAAGAAGAAGGGAAGCAGTGTTACCAAGAGTAAGAAGGAGATTTCGAGTAGTGCAACCGACAAAGAACAAGATTCTTCAGATACAAGCACAACAGCAGCCACACCATCACGACCTAGAATATACTTGCAAGATGATGATCCAGAGTATGATGATTATGATGAAGAGGAAGATCTGGATGATGATTTGGACCTTTGATAAGTTTGATGATCCTATCTATACCTATACGAAATGGAAAGCAACTAAGTACCTACTAACTAGTGGTGCTAATTTCTGTCGTCAGCTTTTTTCTGTCGTCGACCCCAAACTAGAGTTTTCCCTTGTCATGAAAAAAATACACATCAAATATCTCTCTCTCGACAATAACTGCTCACGATAGCATCAATATTAGAGCAAATAACTAGCTTCTTTAGCCGTTATTGTACCATGATATACGTCTACTACTACCTCTTGTTAGATATGAATGGCGCTGTGTGGTTAATTTATCAATATATATTCAGGAGATACACTTTTCTACAACAACTAAAAAATGCAACACAAGATATCCCTGGGAAATTACTGACCCGCATTTTTAGTGCGGGTCTACATACAAAATGGCGCTTTTACTAAGTAAAGCTTGACCCGCACTAAAAATGCGGGTCAGTAAAACTAGAGGCCTCGCTTTTCTACTAAGTGGTCTATTTTTTATCGCGATACATAACACGGGGTTTCTATATCGGCGACGATTTGCGATATTTTTGAGTTTCATTTCTGCTTCATTTTCAGGATTACAAAGGCCCTCGCCTCCACAAGAACAAACCTCATTGTAGCATCGACTAATATATTGCAATCATAAATATTATATTAAGGTCTATCCAATTGAGATCACGATTGTCCGCGTATTGTTATAGCGGCGGATCAAGCGAGACCGGTGGTCTATAATTCCACTCACAACTCACAACTCAAACAACGAACAATTGCGCATCAATTGCATAATAATAAATGACGATGGCGGCGCCCCTCCTCCGTTTACCGGCGGCCAACACCAATAATGAACCCATTTCTTTTCTACAATAAACAATAACATCAAGTTGCATAATAATTAGAACAATTAACACTCTAATCCGCCAACTTATCATTGCAATTTACAACGATATGTCCACTCTAGTCTCCTCTGGTAACTAGGACTCTCTGACATAGTATTTGCGATGATACTACTACAATATACACACGCCGTCGTCATCGTTGTCATCGTCGTGATATCATCATAGTCGTCATAATATCATATGCACAACATTCACCACTTATTGTTATTTTCAGTCTCGATTGTATTATTAGAGAAAGATTAGTGTTGTGGTTAATAGTGGTTGGTATTAGGGCATCAACAATATATTATCTTTAAGTATTAAGGGTATTAGATGATTGTGCAATTATTTATTAGGGGTGTTGAGTGATTTTGCAATTGTTTATTAAGGGTGGAAATCGATTATGCCAGATTAGAGAGAATATTAGCCGGGATATCTGGGGATACGCGACGCGTGCTGCTTTACATTTGGATATGTTTATTTAAGGTAAGATATAAATATATGCACCAACTATAATGTGTATACCATTTATTATATATATTGCTAACATAACTTATCTCTTCTCATCTCTTCTTGTCATTTCCCATCATAACCCCGAACACTTGTTAGAATATTGTTAAATCTATCATATTCCATTAAAGTAAAACCGTGAGTTTGTGCCAATGGTTTCATAAATACTTCCCAACCCTTCTTAGTTGACAAGTTAATTCTACTACGTAATAATTTTGTTGCATAGAATCGTTTGAACTCATATGGATCTACAGGTTGTAAGTTACGACGGGCTAACTCTTGACTAGTGTAGGCACAAATATCTGCAAATACTGTATCAGATATGAGATGAGATACAGTATTAGAGGCATTCATATCTTTAGCGTGTTGAGATAAGTGACGTTCCATTGAAGTAGATGCCTTTATATAACTATCGGATATACCATGTCCAGTATGTTCATTCATATACTCGTCCTCTGTTAAGACATCAAACTTCCTCTTCTTTAATGATTCTTCCTTCCAGCCGGTTGTACATGCCTTTAATGCGTCGGGAACTGCTTTATCAATAGCAGTCGGTAGACCGCTGTTTATTTTGCCTTTTGCAATATAAGGAACGGTAGGTGGTGGTTGTCTACGCGGCATGATATACTGCAATTGCAAATGAATCTATTACTACAATAGTTATTATTACTAGTTCAGTTGAGGTGGAGGTACAAGATGATAACTATAATGTCGTCCATGCAATTTGCAATACCAAGGCAATAGGGCAATAGTCCTTTTTGTGTTAATTGTGGTGAATCAGATTTATTTTGAAGCTATGAGCTGCTTATAGTCTCGTAATTAGTATCTCTCACGTAGGACCTAGTACAAAACCTGACCCGCACTGTTAGTGCGGGTCTCGCTAATAAGCACCTTTAGCGATATTTTGACCCGCACTAAAAATGCGGGTCTAATTTCCCAGGGATATGCACATCACAATTAGCAATGGGTAGTTGCTTCCATATATGGCCGTTTATTACTATATTAGCAAATCTCAATTCAAATATGGGCGCGGATATAATGAAAATGGGCGCGGCTACAATCACAGAGTCAGTTACATGGTCTCATAATTTATTTGCAATTGCAAACACATCAAACAATATCTCATCTCTCCTCCGACTATCATCCTACCCATCCCACACTATATAGTGCACTACTATTGATATTAATATGACATCAGTAGTATTGTCGGCTCGTACTCGTGTCATCCGTGAGAGGGCAGTCCAACGGGGATTTGATCATCTTCAAACGATACTATCATCTAAATCTCAAAAGCATATTGGAGATGATACTCCCGTTCTCACTAAACTGGATAGAGAACTCATCGCTACCAATAACCTCAACAATACTGCCTCAAGATTGGATGATGCCAATTCAATATTATTAAAAGTTATATCGGTATTAAAAGATGGTACATCTAGTAAGAACCAACGGAATCAGATGGCCAATAATATTAAATCTCTCCTCATCCCTTTGAATGAGGGTGCCGCCGAGTTACTTAAGAAAGCTGCAATAGATGTTGCACCACTTCCCGGATGTTACGATCACCATAAGAAATGTGAGGTAGAGAAGAAGAAGACAGCAGAGGAAGAAGTGTCAATTGGAGTTAAGAAGAAGAAGAATATCACTGTCGAGATGGAACTCATTGCCAACTTTCTGAAAGACAAAGAGCAAAGTGATACCTCTACAACAACTACTACTCCACCTCCTCGACAAAAGAAATCACGGGCTGCAAAAGTAACTCCCCAACTAGAGGAAGACGATATTAGTATCCCACAGCCTGCCAATGGGATGGAATACACAAAATCAGAGGCAGCATTAATACTTGTGAAAACAGATAAGGGCTCAAAGGAACGCGCATTAATGATGAATAAGATGATTAGGTTAGACTGGGCTCCTACAACACCTAGAACACTACAAAGACTACTATCTCAGCTTGAAAGTGGCGAGTTAGTTCTAGATACTGCATGGAAGGGTAACGGTCACAATGGTGGCGGTCGGAAGCGTGCCTTAACAACGGATGGAATTGATAACTTAGTTAGTAAATGGAACCGAGGAGAAGCTCACGGTTTAGATAGTATATCAGATGCCATTATTGAGGAAAGAAAAGATCTAATTAGAAGGTCTGGTGGCGTACCCGTTAATGTTAATGAATCACTTGGAAGGACCACCATATCAAACTACCGAACTACCATTGCTAATCATGCCGGTGTATCAATTGTTAACAAGGCAACAGGTAAATCAAAGACTCGTGTTGTAGCAGAGAGATCACATCGGCGTCTTGCTTGTTTTATTGGATTAGTAGGTTCATCTCATTTCATTACAGTCCCAGAAGAAGATACAGATATACGAGATAAGCTCAAGACCTTAGACGATGATACACGAGTAATGTATGATGCAGTGAGGGAAGCTCGTGGTACAAATGTTGTTCCTGTCAAACGACACAATACTTGGACTATTGATGACTCTACTGTTTTCAAATTTGCGGGTACATCATCGATTAATAACAAATCAGAACTAGTAGCAAAAGAGTCGGTCAAGGCTAGTGGTAATGAATCAATATGGACAATGGACGAGGGAAATGCAATGAGAGGTTTGAGAGTGGCATTCACCTTCGCATTCTCAGGCGCTGGAACTTCTCTTCCTATTGTTGCTTGTGTCAGTGGTCTATCCGAACAAGAATTGCCCGAGACTGACTTCCTAGAAGTGGAGATACCCGGCTTTTGTATTGGAGGCGGCTCTAATGTTGCTATTAAGACACCGGGATATGTACTGTTCATGAGAGATACCCCTGGAGCAAAGCAGGAGAAGTTCAAGTGGTATCAGCAGAATGTATTTGTTCCTGGTGAGTAGTATATTGACATGTATTCAATGTTGCCATATCAATATGTGCATATTTAACAACACATCACATCATATCAATATGTCATAGGAGTAAATGCCAATCGTCTTGAGTTTGATCAGTTGGACGTGTCTACTCTTTCAGAGATACCCGCTGAGGATACTGCCGTTGTATCATGTGATGGAGACATTCCTCAATTGAAGGCAATGTTAGAGGAGCTCGATCTATACGAAGAGCACAAGATAGTATTCAATAAACTTAATCCTGCAGCATCTGCTGTTGAACAAGCCGCCGACAAGTGCCCCGTCTTTAAAGAGATCAAGCGTGAATTGCCGACACATACTGTCCGTGATATACCTCCTGAGGAATGCCCAATGAAGAGAAAGATACACCAAGGATTCAAGAGTGATAAGTTGTTTGGACTCAAGCTATCTCATACTAGAGAGCACGCTTGTATTGACCTCATCTCAGTCATGCCCGATATATTGACAAAATGTTGTACACCCGACAAGCTACAGAGTGGATTCATCAAAAATGGAATGCTTGATGCTAAATCTCGCACATTCCCCTCATTCAATGGTATGTTCTCAACATGTAAAGGCAATCCAACCATCGAAGACTACGACAAAATTCATGGTTTAATTGGTGATCTTGTATTGCAATATGATCAGCATGGACATGCTGATGATGACTTTCTTGCTGCCTGTCATATCAAGGCTGAAAATGGGGAAGAAGCACTGCGAGCACCAATGACGACCTTCTTCCGTCGCAACTACTCTCATCACAGATGTGGAGGGCTAATGCAGTGAGATTGTTTAACTTACACAAGATAGAGAATGAGCTAATGAGAGTCGATCCTAGCTTGGCAGTTAGTGAAGAAGTGAAGGCGAAGGCGGATGTGTTAGTCAAGATGCTCCGCCAACGATTCAGAACATTCTTGAAACAAAGAATCAGCAGCAAGGCAAAGCGTACTCATTGGTCTATGGAGTTTGCTCGTATCAATCTACCTGTTGTTGCTGCGGTGATGGCATTAAGCGGCCACTTGAAGAGTGATCTAGAGTGTTTGAACGATCGGGATAGTTTACTCATCACCAATTCAAGTTGTTTCCTCAAGTGTTATGATCATGCAAACAAAGACAAAGAAGGAGCGTACTTGTACTTTGATACAGTTCGTAATGTGTTTGTAAGAAGTGGTAAGGTTGCTGGAAGAGGTTTTGTTGTTCGAGGAGACGAGCATTTGAAGTCATCAAAGGCAGCTCGGCCTTCATCAAAACTATATCGCCTTTACCCATCAAAGGAATCTGTTAGAGCTACCAACAGGAGGAGAGGTCATTTTGAATCGCTCCTTCAAGTTATTGCCGCTGGGTTTGATCCAACAAGTGAAGAAATGAGCTCGCTTGAGAAGGATTATAAGAACGGAGGAGTATTTGTATTGAGCAAGGGGGATGTAGGTCAAATCAAGTCTAGCATGAAGAACTTAAAGTGTTCTGATAATGAAAAGTTTCGACATATGCTGGCATATCAGATGGAGTTGGGGTATGATCTAGCTCTATCCCCTGATGATATTGTATCAACCAACCCCGGATTTGAATCTGTTCTTGGCGTTATTAGTTCGAATGAATAACTATTCTAATGTATAGCATACGTGTGTTATCATCAAGTAGTAGCTAACATATCTTGTGCACAAAAATTGAGATTAAGACACTAGCAACAATATCATGATGCCTACACGGCGAATTAGACGAAACCAAGCGACCAAGACATCAACCAATAGGTGATTGATCGGCGGGGTATGGATATTGCAATCACAATTCAGTATAGACTGCATAGGAGGATGATATTACTACGGTGTGAGGTGATAAGAAGGCAAAAATTAGACCGGTATCCTTTTTTCTGTCGGCGACAGAAATTTGCAACACTAGCTAAGAATCAAAAGTCAAATAGCCTTCATCTTAACGAGTTAATCATCTTAACGAGTTAATGTCCCCACTAATTTAGGTGATTCCAAACCTTCTGGGTAAACGATTTCTTTTCTACTCAATTCAGATCTATTATTTCTTTATGAATCAACAGTGGTATCGTAGCTCATCGAATGTCTGTAGAATATCTCACAAAAATGGCCAAACGCACACAATAAATTTCTAACATGGTGGATAGTAACTTATCAATCGTAGTTATAATTGACAACTTCAACACAATTGTGCCCCTCTTCTATGTCATCATTCCAATAGCCCACTTGTTTACTAATACCCGACGCTACTAGGTATGCATTGCAACGTTGTGTACAACATTCACCCCACTATTGCCTTCTCTATCAAAACAAACTATAGGTAACTACAACACTCATCGAACAATACGACAACAAGCAAACACAATAATAATGGGTGCACAAGGATTCAATCGCTATAATCTCTTCTACCGTCTAGAACGGCATCTATTATTACACCAGCGTGGTGTAGAAACTCCTGCCTCCGATGCTCCATTACCTGACGTTGCCGAACGATATAAGTATTTAGAATTACCACCATTACCTCCGCGATATGCAGACCTTGTTATGCCAGATTTATGGTTTGTATCGTCAAAGGGTAGTGGTAAGAAACGTTCACATCGTAAGAGGTAAGTGTGTATTATTGCAATGTATTGCAATTTTGCTCAATCCCACAATACAATCCTATTATAGTCATGGAGCAGCATCCTTCACAGAAATAGCACAAATAGTAGCAAGTAATTGGAAAACAATTGATGAACAAACAATGACATTTGTTACCACCGTCTCATCTCTCCTTAAGAAATATATTGTTGAACATGGGCTTGAGGGTGAAAAGAAGACAAAGAAGAAGGCAACGAAGAAGAAAAGTAATAAACGACAGTCTTCTTCTCCTACAAATCCACATGAAATATCAGAAGAATCCTTAAATCACAGTATGATGGCAGTTCAACAATCATCACCACTTCATATTCATACGGATATTGAAAGTCATATTGAAACATTGCAGAGCAATCCTCTAATTCACTTTTCACATAGTTCCGCAACACCCATTGTGAACAACCTTTCATCTGCTGATATGGTATTATCACATAATGATGTATTAGGTGGTCAATATGATTTATGCCAGCCAATTGCAGAGGCGGCACCTGCTGCACCTTCACAACAGCAGCAAATAATACCCAATATAACAGGGAGTGATGATAATATTGTCAATAGTACGGAACAATCATTCCTATCTCATATATTCAGTAGCAACACTGGGGAAAGCGGGGTAGACGGGGCAGCACAAGAAGATCCCACCAATCTACAGCAACAACAGACTGTTACAGACTTGTTGGCACAAATGAGTGGCACCAGTTCGAGTAATCCACGACCAAGGGCTAGCCGCAGGAAAGTCCGCGTTAGTATTGTCTTATTTTATGAATTCATGTGTTCAATATGAAGTGTTTGAGATCTGAGTGCTTCATTTGGCCTTTATGTATCTTTATTTGATGTCTTTGCAAGCCGTATGCACTAACATATGTTACAATTATCTTTCTTTCTTCTTCATAAATCGTGATAACGCGCATCTTCCAGAGCTTCCATGCCTGACATGCCATCTGATGCAAGTCGTCGTCGTATTGCATCGTTGGAGGCTGAACTTGAACGTCGACGTGGTGAATTACATGGGGGCAGCAGTCCTAGGAATAATAAAAGACAACGGAGGGCAAGTACCATGGGCTCTCCGCCATACAAAGAGGGGATGAAGGAGGTTGATATGAGTAATGAGGAGATTTTCCAAATATGGAAAGGCTTGGATTGTGACGGTCCGTCGTACACACCGACTGGTCGCAACAGGGCAGCTTGAATTGGGGATTGGGGTGATGGCTAAGTTAGGGGAAATATATGGATGTAGCTTTAGATATTGCGAGGGTTAGGGAAATTAGCCAATGGATTATGAGGGGGGTGGATCGCCTTCACAGTTTTGAGATTATTACCTGTATGCTGAATTCTTAAATGTACATGTTGTTTAAAGTAATTCACACTCTCTTTAAAATGGTGTAATTAATAGTTATATATTTACACTCCCCGATACACGTACACATCACATTACATAGAAACAAAAATTATCTCCCTCTTGAACTACCCCCACCCCCATATAGGACATTTTTATTGGCCTTACCTAGCTCTACCGAATTCACCCGTTGGGCAAATCTCAAAGAACATAAACTCTCTTGACTACTCGCCAACGTGGGCGATAGATTCACAAACATCAAGGCCTTGCCATCCCCACTCAGACAATCTTGAAGGAGATACGTGAGTTTTGAATTACGGAATGGAATGTGCTTTGATCCATTTGCAAGACTGGTAAACACATCACCCAAAGAACTTAGACTCTTATTGATGGCCTGTGTTTCCTTGAGACGCTTTGCATCAGAACCGGCACCACTACGATCAAGACGTTCCGATCCGGCAAGATCACATAGATTGAGCGCACCCTGGACGACAGTGCCACTTTCTTCATTACTTCCACAGAGATGAAGCATGAAAACAGAATGACTTCGTGAACTCTGAGCATTCATCTTGGTAGTGGCGACAGATCGAGCACGTGCAGCAGCGGTCATAACTGCCTCAAGCTGTCCAAGACCGACAGACTTGTTCTCCACATCAATATCCACCATATTAATTCCATCGACAAAGCTCTTGCCCTCGGCATTCCTCTTAATGGATAGCTTTGTGGTGGTTCGTGTATCACGGGGCTTCATGGAGCCATCGGAATTCATCATGACGAGTAAATCACGCAATTCCTCATTGTAAATCTCGAGGAAACTTGCCTTCATGGTAAATGTCCATCGCTGGGATTGCATCATGGCAGCTTGAGATAGGATTTGTTCCACAGCTCGAGGAATTATACCACGCATGGCACCATTTCCACTTCCCTGCATAGTATGAGTCTTACCAGAACCTATATAAATTGATATGATAATGGAATAAAGTTGATGAGATTTGGAAGAAACTAGCACATAGCAAGGCAAAGCAGAATTAAAACATCAACTTACCAGTCTGCCCATACGAGAACAAGCAAACGTTGTACCCATCGAGAGCACTCTGTACAAACTCTGATACTTCATCAAACACCATATCTTGACCCGTCGAGGGGGCAAAGACTTTGTCAAACTTGAATGCATGTCCCTCGCCAACGTGCTTGCCTTGGATGGTGAGACTCTCTCCATCTGGTTGAAAGTCAATAGACGACTGACGGCTTGCCGCACCATCATTCGGAAGAAAGGGTCGTGTACGAACATAGACACGAATATTACCACGCAACTCTTGGATACGATTGTGCAATGCACGACGGAGCTGCTCACCAGAAAGCAATTGCTCCTCCAACTCGGTAATACGACGATCACGCTCTTCAATACGTGCCTTGAGAATAGCAGGGTCCATCTCAGCTGCCTCATCGTCCTTCGCATCACCATCATCTTCGATAGACTTGCCAGCACGACTCTTGAGGACACTCATTTCAAATAAGAGATGTGATTCACGGCTCTTCCAATTCTCTTCCTTGGCTTGTAGATCAGCCTTATTCCGTGTCTTCAACTCCTCCAAATCGGCACATGTTGCATTCAACTGTGCAGTTGTAGCGGTGTGCTCAGTAGTTAATGCTTGCAATTGAATCTCAGCCTCAATATTGGTAGACTTACTACTATCCAACTCTTGATAATCCTTCTCAAGTTCATCATAATTACGTTCAAGAGTCTCAATCTCCTGTTGACAACCAAACACTTCCGATTCCAACGATACCTTCTCGATACGCAAGCTCTTAATCTCATCATCCTTATTCTTCACTTCCTTTCGTAAGTCCTTGATTTCATTATTCGTCTTGAGACGTTCACCCCATGAATCTTTATTCCCTCCATTAATATCACTCCCTCCCGCCATGCCATTACTACTACTAGCACTTGCACGTGCCTCCAACCTTAATCGTGAATTCTGCTCTTCAAGTGCTTCATTCTTCATTTCTAATTCACGATACCGTTCATCAACATCCTTACTGCTATGTTGATAATTTTCAATTTCTGACATGAGACGTTCACGTTCTTTTAACCACATATCTTCCTTTTGACGGATACGTGCTTCCAGTGGTGCCTTGGACATGTTTAAGTCAAACTTTTCACGTTCTAAATTATCAATACGTTTTTGCATAACTTGTAATCGAGACTTGAGTGCAGCGGAATCGATTGAGTCATGAGATTCTTGTGAAAAGTTATTTGTTGTTGTAAGGGAAGAAGTGGTGGGTGTGGGATGTTGGATACTACTCAACTGTTGAGCTTCATCCACCTCAAACTGCTGTTGCTGTGGTTCATCACCATCCAACTTTTCAACACTCCGTTCATTCGAACCAGGGTATGATGGTGGCAACAACGGCTTACTGGACTTACGTGATCCCGTGTCACCACCTGAATTATGTGATGCCTGCTGCTGCTGTGCTTGCATATCAGATGGTGCCAAGCTAGTCCTCCGTCGAACACGACGCTGTGCACCACCTAAGCTAATTGCACTTGATCCTCTTGATTTACCACGACGTGAGGGTGTGCCCAATCCACCCAAATTATGTGTTGATGAGGCTCCATATCCCCCAGTACTGACACCGACAGCAGCATCTTCTTCTTCACCATTATGACTAGAACCAGAATGTGACGGTGGTAGTGGTGGTGGTAACTTACGTCCAGCACCCCTTGTTGGCGTGCCACCCAAACTGCTACTGTTATTACTATTGAGCAAATTATTAGAGGATGGACTTCCATAACTTTTTTGTGGAGTACCCATACCACCACCACTTGCACTATTTCCACCCTGTGCCTGTTGCTGTTGACGTTGTTTACGTAATCGATACCTTTCCAACGCTGTTAATCCTGACATATCATCCGCTGCTACTGCTGGATTTTCCTTCTCTTGAACAACCCTACTTGGTGCCGAGGATGGTGGTTTGGAATATACTGGCTTTTCCACAACTGGCTGCTGCTGTTCTTGCTGTTGTTCATAATTACTACGATTATTATTAGCATTCATATTGTGTAAATCATCATATTGACTTCTTGCTGAATATGATGAATTATTGTTGTTGTTATCAACGTTGGGTGATGCAATTATTGGTGATAATTTATTATTATTATTAGAGTATGATGATTGAGAATAGGATGGCCGGGAAGGGGAAGGAGCTGATTTTGGTGGATGATTAGAGGCTGCTGATGCTCCACTGTTATTATTAGAGGCACGGCTTTTACGCCATTCATCCAACATTGCCCTACGGTCTTTTTTAGGTTCGGCACCTACATTATTGCTCTCGTCACTGCTGCCACTACCGCCGAAGGATGTACGACGATTGGCACGTCCACTGGCATTACCTAATGCTGGTAAGGAGCCCGGACCTAAGGACATTCTACTACGTCTTGCGCTCATATTATTATATTGATATTTTGTTGATATTGTTCGATGTGGTTGATTTATTTTGTTGTATAGATTAAATTTTCTGATGGTGCCGTGTATTAAATTAGACACGAAATATTGTTGCAGACTACTACACCCTCTTCTGTCAATATATATCACCACGCTCGCTGTCAGTATGGTAAGGATTGCCGCCGTAATACTAAACAACCAACACAACTTTTGAGTGAGGTAAAAAGAAACTGACAAAATCGCCTAACCTAGTTGGAACAAGAAAGACTCCCTAATAAACTTCAACCTCTTGGTTGACCTTGTGTGCGTTTGTGTCTTGACATTATATAGATAGCAGAATAATATAATTAAATACGATCAAATATGCAGGGAATGGATCGGTAAGTAAGCGTTTAATAGTTGTGTATATTATAGGGTTTTGTTCGACGGCGCCGCGGCTATTTATGAGTTGAAAAAAATATATGGTGCATGAGAATTTTTTATGCTTGTGGTTTATGTTGGTGGTCGATCGATATCGGTATTACTTAGTGTACCTAAGGATTAAATCATATGCAGATACATGATTATTGTATAGAGGATGTAAATGGTCGGTGGATTGAGTTATTAGTATTTTTATGGGGGTACTAAATCGATATTGTTGATGTACTTTTGTTGGTCTATGTCAAATTTATATAAACCATTCAATACTAAACCACACCCTCCTTTAACCCCACAAACAACAAATACACACTAATACACACCAATATGATACAAATACAATATAAAACAACAGTTATCAAAAGATTGAAAAGCCAGGGTCAAACCTAGGTGAAGGTACCTACGGCGTAGTATACAAGGCACGTGATCGTCAAACGGATGAAATTGTTGCATTAAAACGTATCCGTCTCGAGGTGGAAGATGAAGGTATTCCATCAACAGCCTTACGTGAAATATCATTATTACGTGAATTAAATCATGAAAATATTGTTGATTTAAAAGATTGTGTCCAACAAGACGGAAAGTTATATTTAGTATTTGAGTTTTTGGATAGAGACTTAAAAAAGGCATTGGAATCATACAATGGATTATTAGATCCAATGTTGGTTAAGAGTTATCTATTCCAAATGTGTAGGGGATTGGCATTCTGTCATGCACGGGGTGTTATGCATCGTGATTTAAAACCACAGAATTTATTGGTTGATAAGAATGGTGTATTAAAACTTGCTGACTTTGGTTTGGCAAGGGCATTCTGTCCACCCATCCGTCCATTGACACATGAGGTTGTTACCTTATGGTACCGTCCACCTGAGATTTTATTGGGATCACAAACATACGCCCCTCCCATGGACGTATGGGCAATTGGTACCATCTTTGTTGAGATGGTTACCAAACGTCCATTATTCCCAGGTGATTCAGAAATTGATGAAATCTACAAGATATTCAGGCAGTTGGGCACGCCTGATGAACGTGTATGGCCAGGTTGTACCGCCTTGCCAGACTGGAATACGGCATACCCCACATGGTACAAGTCAAACTTCTGTAAGACATTCTTGGAGAATGTTGATGAAAGTGGACTTGACTTGTTGGAAAGGTTCTTGGCTTACAGTCCCAAGGATAGGATTACTGCCAAGGATTCATTGAATCATCCGTACTTTGATGATTTGGATAAGGAGAACATCTAAGCACTCTCCTTTACAGCTTGTGGGGGAGTGTGGGGATCATAATAAATTTGGGTTGTGGGGCATAATGGAGGATATGTGCATTAATCTAAGGGGGGAAATGGGGGAAATAGTACATTATTAGTTGTGGTTGTTTGGCTATTTGAATGTTTGTTTATTAGGTAAAATGGAGGAATACTGGATGCACTCGTCGAGCGAGGGTGGTTTGAAGTTTTTGACGTGAACGACGTTTGTCATCAGCTGTAACTTTGCATAAATAGTAAAGCAGTAGTGATTGAAATTAATGTTTTGGTATTATGCCTCTATTATGCTTACACAAGTACATCACCTCTACCTCTATTAAAGATTAATATACTTCAGCAACACAATGCTTTAGATAGGTGAATGATAGAAGTAAGGTGTGTTCAAACATACAAACAGGGACTCTTAGTTTTTGTTAATCTGGATTCCGAGATCTTACGATGCCCCAGCATTTATTTCTCCGTTTACTACTTTCATAAAAGTCATCGCATGATTCCATTGTTCAGAAGACATACTCGCCGTCGATTCATGATTAGAGTCAAATTCTGCCGCTGCCTTCCTCTGTTCGCTCCACATTTCGTCTCGTCGCTTCTGGTAGTCACGCAGTGCACTTGTATATTCATCTTTTGTAACAGAACCGTTCATGAAACATGTTTTAACTCCATCCAGTGCTCCCTGATACCCAGCCCTAGCTGCAATTATGTAGTGCTCATATGCACGGCGTTCATTTCCAGCCTGTCCTTCCATGCGACCAAGCTTGGTTCTCGCCAAAACATTCCCCTTCATGGCTCCAAGCTCCCAAAAGTGTATCGCTTTCTTCATGTCCGCTTCCATGCCAATCCCATCTCGGTAGGATATACCCAAGTTGTAATATGCATCGCCACAACCTAATCGACCTGCCTTCAGTAATAATTCATTACATTTCTGATTGTCTTGTGCTAAACCCATAAGTCCTTGGGCATAGTAACCTGCGAGCATAAAATAAGCCCAATTATTGCCTGCTTCTGCAAGATCATATGTTCTTTTTACGAGTGCTTCGATCGAATCAAAAGATGAACAAGTTTTCCTGCAAAATGCGCACAGTCCTAAATCCCCCTTTGTGTTAAACGCTGTTTCCATCACAGCATGACTACAACCATTGCAAATCTTCTTTCCGCAACATGCTTGGAAGGTTGTCTGATCTGCCGTTATATGGGGTAGGAAACAGATGGGGCACTCTTCTGAATCCACTTCTTGAAATAGAGCTTCATCGTGTAGTTCAGCGGCACGTCTCTTACATTCTTTTTTGTGCATAGGCCGATGTGCAATTTGGCAATCTCTATTGCAATAGCTTACCATTTTGCATGCCGTACATGATTTTAGATTGATACCGCCCTCTTCTCCCTGGCCACAGTTGGCACATATCACAATATTTTGCTCATATGATATGCACACTTTTCTACTCATATTTGATATATTCGAGAGGTTTATGATATGTATGTGCTATGTGCTGTAGATTAGAGTTGTTTTTCCATATCGTACTCGGATTTGGTTCTATGTACGATACAACTTCTTGGCAATTTTTCATTTTCAAGGATACCAACCAGCAATGTTGATTGTGGCCGAATGATATCTGGAGGATTGCGATCTATTGTCTAATCCTAGTACTATATTGATATTATAATTGAGCAGTATGGTATAGCCATATAAATCCTAGGATTACTTGTATACGATGAACTCTTTCTTTGATGGTGGCTCCGTGGCAGATGTTTGAGTGAGGTTTTGGTTGCGTTTAGTTTGCTTTGGCTGGATATATATAGGTATTTATTGAGAAAGTTCAAAAACAATAGTATGATATGATGATGCGCATTAATCATTAGGCTGATAAGTAGTAGTATAGATATGGTTGCACATGAACTGGTATAAAAAATGAAGTATGAAGTTAACAACTGTAAAAGCGTTAGATTAGAGGAGATAGTATCACCAGAAGATGATGATAATATCATTCCTCTCACGAATACTCGATATTTAGAAGATTTACAAAATATTGCACAAGAAGAAACAACAACTGAAGAGGTGAAGAAGCCAGTCTCTACGAGGATACTACCATCTCGAATCCTACGTACCATTCTGTTTATTATATCATTATGGTTCATCCTCAACTTACAAACAAATACAAAAGTAACAGCAGGAGAAGAATGGGCACCAACGTTAGATGGGTATAAACCAATCACTAATGGATTCGGTGAAGGATCAGTGCACATTATACAAGTAGCCAACAAAGAATATTTTGAAAACAAAAGCCCACAAATTATGAATCGCACTGCAATGATCGAAATTAATAAAAGATGGGCTAGTTGCAATAACTACACACATACATTAAAGATTATACCAAAATCTGAAGACGGTAACATGTATACCGCAAAAGTTCAAACCATTCTTGATACATTAACAACGATAAAGGAAGACGATTGGATCATCTTCCTTGATGGGGATGTGCAAATTCAAAAAGATGTATGTGATAGAACTCTTGAAAAGATTATACCGCTAGAATCTGATGATAATATCGCATGTGAGTTTCTTGCAATGACTAGCACATCCACAATTAATACCGGTGTAATGTTGATTAAAGCTACAAACTCAACAAAGACTCTAGTACAACAATGGCTCAATGAACAATCAACACCAAACGATAAAGAATTAACATACGGTGCCGCTGATCAATTATCACTACAAGAAGTTATATTACAACATATACTTCCCAAAACAATATATACCAAACATAAATGCAGCACCGGTAAACAAAGTACACGTAACTATTGCTTTCGGGATACATTACCATTAGAATATCGATCGACTAAGAATATATGTTTAATATCTTGTCATGATGAGTATCCATTGCAATGTGCTGATTGTGATCAAGAATGTAGTAGAAGTAAAGCTATTTTCGTTCATGATAATAAGAAGGAACGAAATATGGGCTGGTGATATGTGGATGGGAAGTAAAGCTATATTCTTTGTGCATGATGGGAAAGGGTTAATATCAATTTAGGTTGGTGATATGATATTCATCCAATCCGTCAGTCAACTAAGAGCGTTTGGCGTATCTTGTGATTTGTCTCAAGAACCCTGCCATGCTAGAGAGACGGGTGGCAGTAGTCGTCAGAACAACTTCGTATGGACTATTGGTCGTCCCAATGTGGACGGCAGACAACAGTCGTCAAGTTAGTCCTTACTAAATCCAAACTTCAGCCCATGTAAATGCTAATAATATTGGTTAATGCATATGGCGGACTAAGTGGTATGTAAAGACACAATACATCAAGTACAACTTCCTTAGATATTTACTTCTTCTTTCTCAGCCTCATATCTTCCCTTCTCTCTCCAATCCTACATAGAATTCTTCTCCTTCCAAGAAGCAAGGTGATCTTTTGGCCTCTGATGGATATCACCAAACATATTCCCAAGGAAGGAAGCAATATCATCCCCGGGCTTCATCGAATAACAAGCCTGGATCCCAGGAATAGTACCCTCTTGAGATGGAGAGGACTCGTCACGAGGGAGGTTGGGACCGGATGGTGCGTCCTTCACTAAATCCCAAATAGGAGGAAGACCTACACGTCGAGCAATAGACTGCTTAAGACGATCCGCACGCCAATCGGCGGGTACTTTCCAACCCATCTTTTCACATGTTACTTTGACTGCCGTATCTTCAAGAGCAGCATTAACATCTTTGCCCATTGACCAGGCATACTCACGGAACTGAAATTGGTCCTTCTCTTGAACATTCAGAATTTCACGCATATGAATACTACCAGGTGCAACCAAAGGCGCGTCTTTTTTCATCATGTCCATCATTTCATTACTTGATTCGTAATGGGGTTGACGAGTTTTGTAGCTAGCAGCACGTGAATACAATTAGGTTTATCTACTGTGTACTACACAGTAGCCTACAGATATTAGAATCCCCGACAGCTCTTACCACTTGAGACAAGGGAATACAGTGCCATTCTAGGAACAACACCACATTGGACTCCATCCTTAACATGTCGACTTCGAGAACATAGATCATAGACTCAACCCCAGAACTCTTATCGATATGATAAGATTATTCTGTTGGAGAACTCTGGACGATGAACCTTCACTATGCCTCATTACGTGATACCTCGCGGTGTAACAATCACGTCAAAGGGGATATTAATATACATAGAATAAACTCGGATAACATTCAACTACTTGGTCTTGACGCTACTATCGTTACTTGCCTATATGTATGTGTAGTTATGGTATAGAAGAGGTAGTAGTATGAGTAGTGAGAACATAAGATATGAAAGGATACCGACGAATAAAGAGACTATATGATATGCCGATACTACTGCTATACATTCTTACCTCACCATCGTCACGAGATACATCGTCGTCACCGCCGCTGCTTGTCTATAGTAGTAGAGTTAGTAGAGAGATATGAAAGTTGTGTATATGATGTGGGTATGATAGGATAGAATGAAGGTGTCGGCAGTATGGATATCATATACCGCCGACGCCGTGTCAATATAATATAGTCTTACCTCGTCACCGTCGTCATCATGAGTAACGATGCCACCGCCACCGCCACTGCCAACAGAGCCGCCGCTCGATTGAGTAGTAGGTGTATGTTGTTGAGATGTTGGATTCTCCTTCATTGCAAAATTATGATTATTTTTGTTAGTGATTTTATTAGGGGAGATATTTCAAAGAAGAATGCGTCAGTGATGTGGTGTCAAATCAAGCTGTTAAAGTTCACTCAGACAAACAAAGTTCACTCAGACAAGCTCGTCATTGGATATGGCCTGTGAAATCCATCGTCTCTAGAAGATCTCTTGAGAAGATCTTGTGCGATTGTGAGGAATAGTTTGCTGAGACTTGAGACACAAAAATAAAAGGACTGCTTCACCTCTCCGTAGGTAGATAGAATAGCAAGTTAACTCATAGCCACACAAATTACATTGCAGTAGGCTATTATTAGTGTTAGTATATCATCGCCTCTTTCCATCAACAATCATGGGGAAGCGTCAAGGAGATGAACTATCCGCTAACCAATGCTACAGCTCGCGAAAGGTTGCACTGAGAGGTCATAGTTTTAGGCTGGGTGGTGCTACGGGTGATGCTTTAGACAATGATATCGTCGACATATTGTCTCGTATATCATTATGGGTATCTATGAGACGGTATATTGCCAGTAAGATAGCTAATTATATCATTACT